>Ga0255055_10000791_pt1 | contig 23991 bp, 24 predicted proteins | sample JV7_2_27_MG_FD_188633 | JGI IMG/M metagenome (GOLD analysis project Ga0255055, IMG submission 188633) | Seawater microbial communities from Jervis Inlet, British Columbia, Canada - JV7_2_27 | ecosystem: Environmental > Aquatic > Marine > Inlet | place: Canada: British Columbia | collected...
ATTTTGGGTAGAATATTATACCGCCCGCGCACCCTTTCGATGGCATCCATCAATGCGGTCTCTGAGCGCGACACCTGGATGAACATTTTTCAAAACGAACGTAAAATCGGGTTCTCTCACACCCAATTTCACACTGAAACAACCGGATATCGCCTGACCGAAGCGGTTCATATGCGCATAAATACAATGGGTATGATTCAGGATATCAACCTGAACACCAAAAGCTGGCTCAAACCGGATTTTACGCTAAAGAAGCTTGATTTTAAAATCAATTCCGGCCGATTCCGCTTTTCCGTCCGAGGATCGGTTGACGGAAACACACTGCAGGTAACCACCGAAAGTGCTGGTTCCAGCCGCAGTCTTGATATTCCGATCAAAGATAAGCTCTACTTGTTCAACGGAATTATGGATGCGATTGCAGCTACCGACCTGAAGTCCGGTCATAAATATGTTTTTAATATTTTCGACCCGGCCTCTATGGGACAGGCTGCTGTGATTGTGGAAATTATGGGCGAGGAACTCGTTGAAATCAGAGGGTTCAACCAGCTGGCCACAAAAATTTCTCTAAATTTTAAAGGCGTGTCTCAGCTGGCCTGGATTGGAAAGGACGGTGAAGTTGTCAAAGAAAAAGGGCTCCTGGGAATCAGCTTGGTAAAAACGGATCGCAAGGAAGCCCTTGACGGGCTTGCCATTGAATCCAGCCAGGATCTAACCCGGGTTGCTTCGGTGGCCTCCAACATTCCGCTTAAAAACGTCGAAGCACTGGACATTCTGAAAGTTAAAATCCAGGGGATATCATCTAAAAACCTAAAGCTCAACGGCGGCAGGCAGACATTTAAGGAACAGGTTCTGACCGTGCAAAAAGAAGCGCTGTCTGATCTGGCCGCTGATCTTCAGCCCGAAACTCTGGCGGCATTGGAGAAAATATTTTTAAAGCCCGGTCCGTTTATCCAGTCCGATCATAAAAAAATTCGGGCGCTGGCACAGGAAATTTTAAAAGATACTCCCGATGCAACCCCCTTAAAAAAAGCCGAAAAACTGTTGAATTGGGTGCACATCCACATTGAAAAACGGCCGGTTCTTTCGCTGCCCGATGCACTTTCCACCCTTGAATATCGCGTGGGCGATTGCAATGAACACGCCGTGCTGCTGGCGGCCCTGGGCCGGGCAGCCGGCATTCCAACCCGAATTGAAACCGGCCTGGTATATTTAAAGGGTCGGTTTTACTATCACGCCTGGAATCTCATGTATCTCGGACAATGGGTCACCGCCGACTCACTTTTTGGCCAGCTGCCGGCTGATGTCAGCCACCTGCGTTTTGCAAGCGGCTCTCCCAGCCAGCAGCTGGACTTAATGGGTGTCATCGGCAAGGTACAGCTAACGGTGATAAAATAAAGGCCAGTTGACCTTGGTCAGTTGTCAGTTGAAAAAACGAGGCCGCCAACTTTAGAAATATATTAATAATAACGGACGACAAACAACGGACCGTTTCTTACCTTTAGAACTTAAACACAGTAGCCCAGAATTATGCTATAATCAATCGGAAGTGCCTAAAATGCTTAAAGTTGAAAATGCCTAAAATTAAGGTATTCTATCTATTTTAACAGCCTATGATTGAACTAAAAGACCTGACAAAAAAATACGGTGATTTTCAGGCCGTGAATGACCTGAACCTTTGCGTTAAAAAAGGAGAGGTTTTTGGGTTTATCGGGCCCAACGGCGCAGGCAAGACCACCACAATAAAGATGATGGGGGGAATTCTTGAACCGACCAACGGCACGGTGACCATTGCCGGGGTCAGCATGCAAGCAGAACCGGAAATCGCCAAAAGTAAAATCGGCTTTATCCCGGATCGCCCATACCTGTATGAAAAACTGACCGGCATGGAATTTTTAAGATTCACCGCAGATCTGTACGGGGTGTCCGAAGATACATTTCAAGCAACGGCTGATAATATCCTTAAAAAATTTTCGCTGACGGATTGGGCTGATGAACTCGTCGAATCTTACTCGCATGGCATGAAGCAACGGCTGATTATGTCGGCGGCTCTCCTGCATAATCCCGAGGTGATCATTGTAGATGAGCCCATGGTGGGGCTCGATCCGGCGGCCATTATCATGGTTAAGAAACTTTTCAAAACGCTGGCTGATCAGGGCGTCACCATTTTTATGTCAACCCATACCCTTAAAGTTGCCGAGGATATGTGCGATCGAATCGGTGTGATTCATAAAGGCAATTTAATTGCCCTGGGGACGACCACGGAGTTACAGCGCAAGGCCAATACCATCGAAACCGACCTTGAACGGGTATTTCTAAACCTAACTTCATAGGCTTCGTACCATCAAAGTGAAGCAGAAGACGGTTGTAACAAATTTTCAGCTGCTGGTCGCGAGCAACCAGAAACCAGCGGCAAGCTGCCGGTAGCCGGCAGCGAGTAAAATGAACGAAGTCCTAACCTTATTAAAACCTCGAATCTGGCCGCTTAAGAACCGCGCCCTTTCCAAAGCCAACGGCAACGGCAATGCACGTTTCCTTTTGCTCGGCAGCTTAGGTTTTCTTTTCTGGGGCGGCATTTTCGCTGTTTCCTGGCGGGTGCTTATTTATTTTAAGGGCATTGAAGATATCGGCGACATCCTGGGTTATAAACTACTATCCATGATGCTGGTCGTATCTTTTGCCCTGCTTCTTTTCAGCAGCATCCTGACCTCCCTTTCCAAACTCTATCTCTCCCGCGATCTTTTACTGGTTCACTCCATGCCGGTTTCCAGTTACAAAATTTTTATCACGCGCTGGATTGACAGTACCATCGACAGCGCCTGGATGGTCATCGTCTACACCCTGCCGGTCTTCATTGCCTATGGCATCGTTTACCAAACCGGCGTTTTTTACTATATCAACACCATGATATCCATGACGTGCCTGGCAGTAATCGCATCGGCGATCAGCACCCTGATGGTTATGGCCGCCGTCATATTCATACCGGCCAGCCGGATGAAGAGCGTATTTATCTTCATGGGGATCCTTTTTTTTGTGGTGGTTTATCTGACGATTCGCCTTTCACAGCCGGAATTGCTGGTTGATCCGGAAGTGTTTGACAGCGTTATGGTATATATTACCTCCCTGCAGACACCTTCATCACCATTTCTGCCAAGCAGCTGGGCCTATGACAGCATCCGATCCGCTCTTTCCGGATCTTTCAACAATAGCTTGTTTTTCACAGCGCTGTTATTGAGTTTTGCAGGAATGATCGTATCTGCCATGATTTTTCTTTCAGATGTCATTTACTTTAAGGGATTTTCAAAAACCCAGACCGCTCCGGCGCGCCTGTTTAAAAATAATGTCACCCGTGACCGAATCTTTAATTTTCTGCCGGGCCCCGTGAAATCCTTTACCGTCAAGGAGATCAAAACGTTCCTGCGCGACCAGACCCAGTGGACCCAAATCTTTCTGATTGCCGCTTTAGTTGTAATTTACGTTTATAATTTCAAGGTACTGCCCCTTGAAAAATCGCCGATTAAAACCGTGTACCTTCAGAATCTATTCTCTTTTTTGAACATGGGACTGGCGTTATTTGTTCTGACAGCTGTGACCGCCCGGTTTGCCTACCCGGCGGTCAGTCAGGAAAGAGAGGCTTTCTGGCTGGTCAAAACCTCCCCGTTATCCATCCGAACGTTTTTGTGGATTAAATTTTTTATCTATTATTTACCGCTGCTGATTTTAACCGAGATCCTGATCATTGCCACCAACATCCTGCTTCAGGTCACCCCGTTTATGATGATCCTTTCAACCCTTACCGTTTTTTTTATTGTTCCCGGTATTGTGGCCATGGGTGTCGGTCTGGGAGCCGCCTACCCGGATTTCAAAGCGGAAAATCCAACTCAGACGATAACCAGTTTTGGAGGGCTGGTATTTATGATCGCCTGTGCCGGATACATCGGTCTGGTGGTCATCATCGAAGCCGGTCCGGTTTATAATCTTTTTATGGCCGGCATCCGCAACAAAACAATTCCCCTTTCAGCCTGGATCTGGATTGTCGGTTCTTTTACCCTGGTATTGGTTCTCAGCCTGCTGGCTATTGCGATGCCGATGCGTTTTGGTGAACGGCGCCTTTCTCAATTGCTAACCTGATTCTTTCCCCATTCTTATAAACCCCATCATTGAATTTTTGATCTTGACATGTAATACATATACATTTATATTTACATTAGTATTTACATTATTACTCCGTGAGGTGTTAGTGTTCAGGTGTCAGCCAGCTGGCAAACGTTACATTTGTTTAATTGGTTTAATTCGTTCAATTGGTTCGGTTTCAGCCAACCAATTCAACCAATAAGACAAATAAAACCAATCGAACAAGTCCTTGAACCTTAGAACTGGACATTTAAATCCTGAAACTTCTGAACCCTGAATCCCACTAAAGGAGGCTCCATGCAACCCCAGTTGACACCGAAACAGCAGCGTTTTCTGGATTATCTGCAGCGGGAAATCGCCAGAACCGGTCTGTGCCCCAGCCTGCGACAGGCTGCAGCGGATCTGGGGGTCAGTCATGCCGCCATCGCTCAGTTTTTCCGCGTGCTGGAAGAAAAAGGCTATCTGAAACGGGAGGGGCGTTACAGCCGTAAAGTTTATCTGCTAAATCGTGCCCACGAGGCAGCGGCTTTGCAGCGCTGGCGCGAAATTCCGATTATCGGTCGTGTCACAGCCGGTCTGCCGATGTATGCCCAGACGGAGTGGGATGGCAGCATCGTGCTGGACGCCGCCGTTTACCGCAGCCAAAACCTTTTTGCTTTGCGCGTCAAAGGCGATTCGATGAAGGATGCCGGCATCCTCAGCGGCGATTTGGCAATCTGCGAACCGCGCCAGTACGCCCAAAACGGCGAGATCGTCGTGGCGCTTATCAACAGCGAAGAGGCCACCGTCAAACGCTTTTTTTTACGTGACGATCACATCGAGCTGCGTCCGGAAAATACCGCCTATTCCCGCATGCGCTACGGCTTCGGCGAAGTCCTGGTTCAGGGCAAAATCATCGGTATCCAGCGCGGACCGGAAGGAATTAAATAGCTTATAGTTCATAGCTCATGGCTCATAGCAAAATGATTCCCCTTTCGACTATCAGCTATGAGCTATCAGCTCGTACAATACAGCTTAGCCAATACAACCTTTGAAATCTGTAATTCAATGCGCACTGAACCACCAAATACCCCCTGCCGCCTCCGGGTCGGCACCAGCGGTTATTCGTATGCAGAGTGGGTCAACGCCGGGTTTTACCCGCCGGGCACCCGTTCCGGCCAGATGCTGCCGGTTTACGCTCAAACGTTTCCGATCACCGAACTGAACTTCACCTGGTACCAGATGCCGAAAGCGGCCGCCATCGAATGCCTGCGCCAGCAGGCACCGTCCGGGTTTCGCTTTACCGCCAAACTGACCCGCACCTTAACCCATGAGGTGGACCCCAACCAGTGGCGCGGGCAGGCCTCCCAGTACCGAAACGGTGTGGCACCGCTCACCCAGGCCCGGCAGCTGACGGCGGTTCTGTTGCAATTTCCGCCGAGCTTTTCCCGGGCGCCAAAAAACCGCCACTATCTGGCCGCCCTTCTGGACGAACTGGACGGGCTGCCCCTGGCGGTGGAATTTCGGCATGCTTCCTGGGCCACGGACCGGGTCTTTGCCGAACTGGAACGCCGCCGCACCACCCTGGTGGGTGTGGATGAACCGAATCTGCCGGGCCTGTTCCCGCAGCTGGATGTCGTCACCAACCCGGATTTTTTCTATATTCGGTTTCACGGCCGCAACGCCAGAGGCTGGCGCTCGGGCAACATGCAAATGCAATTCGACTACGATTACAGTGATGCGGAATTGCAGGAATGGGCCGAAAAAATCGTCACCCCCATGACCCGGCGCGCCGACAGCGGCGTAATTTTTTTTAACAACCACGTCCGCGCCCAGGCACCCAAAAATGCCCGGCGTCTGATCAGTCAGTTAATTGAGCGCGGTTTGTTATAACCCAGGTTCGTTTAATCCGAATTCGTCACAAACAGCAAAGGAGTGTGCCGGCTAAACAACATAAGCTCGAAATTCGAATATCGAAATTCGAAACAAATTCGAATCCCGAATGACCAAAATTCAAAACCTGTTTCGAAAATTCGGATTTAGAATTTCGGATTTGTTTCGGATTTCGTGCTTCGTGCTTCGGATTTAATAAAAATTTGTTAAGCGAATGACTTTATTTTTTCAAAAAGATTAACTTATTGGAACGTGCTGCTTGGTGGAATAATGGTTCGTTCAATTATCCATTTAAATGTGGCTGATTTTGCCGTGGCGGTGGAACGCGCGGTGGATCAGCGGCTAAACCAGCGTCCGGTGGTCATCGCACCCGAAGGCGCCGTCCGGGCCGCTGTTTACGATATGAGCAACGAGGCTTACATGGCCGGTATCCGCAAGGGCATGGCCCTGCGCCGGGCTGTGCGCCTCTGCAAAGATGTTCAAATCCTGCCGCCCCATCCGGATCGCTATGAGCTGGCCATGCGCGATGTGCTCAAGCGCGCCCTGCCGTATTCGCCCTTGATCGAAACCGGCGAAGACGACGGGCATCTGTTCATGGATGCCACCGGCACCTCCCGTCTTTTCGGCCCGCCCGGGGATGTGGCCTGGCGCTTGCGCAAACAGATTAAAGCCGATCTGGGCCTGGACCCGATCTGGTCGGTGGCGCCCAACAAACTGGTTGCCAAAGTGGCCACCCGTCTGGTGAAGCCTGACGGGGAGTACATTGTCGCCGCCGGCGAAGAGGAAACGCTGCTGGCTCCGCTGCCGGTCAATCTGGTTCCGGGCATCGAGCACAATGACCAGCTGCGGCTGCGGGAATTTAACCTGACCCATGCATTCCAGGTCTCGGCCTTGAGTCTGGAGCAGCTGGAGATCCCTTTTGCAACCCGCGCCCTGTCACTTTACGAGGCAGTGCGCGGCATCGATCCGTCTCCGGTTTTGCCGATCGGCCAAAAACCGCCGCAGGTGATCGCAGACCACGAATTCGGCAATGACACCAACAACGTGCACACCCTGGAAGGCGTTCTCTACGGCCTGGTCGAGCAGGTCGGCAGCCAGCTGCGCCGGCGCCGGCGGGCTGTCCGCCGCATCGCCATTATTCTCGACTATTCCGACGGCATGCGCCGTGCCCGCCAGGTGGCTGCCAAGCCGGCCACTGCCAATGACCTCACCCTTTTTGCGCTGGCCCGACGCACCCTCCATCTGGCCTGGGTCCGACGGGTATGCATCCGGCATATGCGCCTGATCTGTGACCGCCTGATCTTTCCGCCGGCTCAGCTGGAAATGTTTGCCGCCGATCAAAAAGCCAATGACCTGCGCTGCGGCCTGATCACAGCCATCGACGCCGTCCGCCACCGCTTCGGCAATGAGGCCGTTCAACTGGGAAGAACCATAACCGCATAAGCAACAAAATTCTGGGCTGAAACACACTAATAGCTTAATCAAAATAAAAAATCCGAAATGCGAAATCCGAAGCACGAAACAAACACGAATGACAAAAATTCGAAATTCGAAACTTGACATTTCGATATACTGAGACCAGGGGCTAAAAATTCCTCTTGGTGTGCTGATCCCTGAATATGGGATCTGTTTTGAACATTTAATATTTGAATTTCGAATTTGTTTCGATTTTCGATATTCGGATTTCGAATTTACAACGAACCATGGTTCCTTTAACCGTACGATCAAACTACTCTTTCATGTGGGGCACGGCGCCGGTCAAGCAGGTCTGCCGAACCGCCCGGCGCCTGGGCTATACCCATCTGGCGCTGACCGACACCGACAATCTGTGCGGTCTGTGGCCTTTCTTAACCGCCTGCCGGCGCGAAGGGTTGACGCCCATTGTGGGAGCCGAAGTTACCGACCCGCAGCGCAAGCAGCGGGCCGTCTGCCTGGTGAAAAATGACACCGGCTACCGCAACCTTTGCCGTCTGCTCACCCGCCGTCACATGGATGACGATTTTGATCTGGCGGCCGCTGTGATTTCGCATGCAAACGGATTGGTGGTTCTCACGCAGAGCGCCGATCTGTTGGGCGCCTGGCATACGGCCGGTGTTGCGGTCGCCGCCGCCATGCCGCGCCGTCCGCTTCCCGCCACCCATTGCTTGCGCCGCACGGCCGACCGCCTGGGGCTGCCGGTGGTGGCTACACCGGGCAGTTTTTTTTTGCACCCTGACGACGTATCGCTCCACCGTATGCTGCGGGCCATCGAGCGCAACACATCTCTATCGCGCCTGGCGGCCGCTGAAGTCGCTCCGGCAGACGCCTGGCTGGCGACTCCCGAAGAATATGTGCAGCGTTTTGCCATCTGTCCGCAGGCGGTCAGCGCCACTTACCAGATTGCCGAACGTTTGACGTTTAGCGGCCCGCAGTTTGGCATTGTCATGCCGCCGCTGCTGAGCCAAAACGGCAGCAATCCGGCCCAACGTCTGCGGGAAGACGCTTATGAGGGTGCGCGGGGCCGTTACGGCGCCGAACTTTCCGAGGCGGTGGTGGAACGGCTGGAACACGAGCTGCGCAGCATCAGGCAAATGGGGTTTGCCGCCTATTTTTTAATCGTGCGCGATATTATCCAGCGCAGCCCGCGCACCTGCGGGCGCGGCTCGGGAGCCGCCTCACTGGTCGCTTACTGCCTGGGCATCACCAATGTCTGCCCGTTGAAACACAACCTGTACTTTGAACGATTTTTAAATCCGGGCCGCAAAGATCCGCCCGATATCGACGTTGATTTTGCCTGGGACGAACGCGATGATGTGCTGAATTCGGTCCTGGCCCAGTACCCGGGGCACTCTGCTATGGTGTCCAGCCACGTGCTGTTTCAGCCGCGCATGGCGGTGCGGGAGGTGGCCAGGGTCTTCGGGTTGACCGATGCCGAAATCGGACAGGTGTCCAAGCGCCTGCCGCGTTTCTGGCGCGTAAAAGAATCCGATCCCGAATTTCTGACTGAACTGAAACAAAGGCCGGAAGCCAAAGCGCTGGAGTTTCCTCCGCCCTGGCCCGACATTTTGAAATTTGCCCAGCGGCTCATCGGCACCCCGCGTTATATGTCCGTACATCCCGGCGGTGTGGTCATTACCCCGCGGCCGATTGAAGAGTACGTGCCTGTTGAGCGCGCTCCCAAGGGGGTGCCGATCATCCAATGGGAAAAAGATGCCACCGAGGATGCCGGGTTGGTCAAAATTGATTTGCTGGGCAACCGCAGCCTGGGGGTCATCCGAGACGCCCTGGCCAACCTGCGCAACAACAACATCACCTTCGATGAGCTGCACTGGGAACCGGAAGACGATTTTGCCACCCAGGAGGCCCTGGCCCAGGGCCGTACCATGGGCTGCTTCTACATCGAAAGCCCGGCCATGCGATTGCTGCAGCAAAAGTCCAGAGTCGGCGATTTTGAGCATCTGGTTATCCACAGCAGCATCATCCGCCCGGCCGCCAACGAATTTATCCAGGAATACATCCGCCGCCTGCACGGCGGCCCCTGGGACCCGATTCATCCCTTTTTGGCCGAAGTGCTCGCTGAAACTTTCGGCATCATGGTCTATCAGGAAGATGTCTCGCGCGCGGCGGTGGTTATCGCCGGTTTTTCCCATGCCGAAGCCGATACTCTGCGTAAAGTTCTGACCAAAAAAGATCGCGAATACCAGCTGCGGGACTTCCAGCAGAGGTTTTACAGCGGCGCCGCACAGCGCGGCGTGCCGGACAGCAAGGTCGCCGAAATCTGGGACATGATGATGAGCTTTAACGGCTATTCCTTTTGCAAGCCCCACAGCGCCTCTTATGCCCGGGTATCCTTCCAGGCCGCCTATCTCAAGATCCATTACCCGGCCGAATTTATCGCCGCGGTGATCAGCAACCAGGGCGGTTTTTACGGCACATTTGCTTATGTCTCTGAAGCCCGGCGCATGGGTCTGACGGTACTGCCGCCCGACATCAACGTCAGCGACGTTCGCTGGACCGGCCAGGGCAAAGCCGCCCGGGTGGGGCTGCTGTCTATCAAAGGGCTGGCAGCCGACACTCAAAAGCGCATCGTTGCCCGGCGCCAACAACAGCCTTTCAGCAGTTTGCGGGATTTTCTGGAACGCGTGCGCCCCGATGAAGACCAAGCACGCTCTTTGATCAACTGCGGGGCCCTGGACGCACTGAACCCCGGCGACAACCGCGCATCACTGCTGTGGGAACTGGCCGGCTGGTTGAAATCAAAACGGCCCAAAGCAGCCGCTCCATCCCTGTTTGACCACAGCGAAGCCGTCGGTCATTGCCAACCGCCGCTGCTGCCGGCCGAAGATGAGCGCGCGCGCCTGCGGCGCGAATTTTCCGTGCTCGGTTTTCTGTGCGACCGCCACCCCATGGAGCTGTTTGCCGATACGCTGCAAAAGCGCCGCACCGTCAAGGCCGTGGACCTGCCGCGCTTTATCGGCCGGCAGGTGCGCCTGGCTGGCTGGCTGATTACCGGCAAAGTGGTGTCCACCAAAAAAGGCGACCCTATGGAGTTTTTAACCTTTGAAGATGAAACCGGTATCGTGGAGACCACCTTTTTCCCGCAAGCCTACCGCCGGTTTTGCCACATCATCGACCGCCAGCGACCGTATCTGCTAACCGGCAAAGTCGAAGAAGACTGGGGCGCGCTGACCCTGACGGTGGACAGGGTTGAGACAATTCAGTGTTAAAGAACATCACTTTTTTTCATTAACCATATGGAATCGTCTTTAAATAAAAATTCTTTACAACACTTTCAAGAAGATATATTCTTAATTACGCATAATGTATATACATAGATTGCGTATTCACTTAATGCGTAATTAAAGGCAGGTTTTTATGGAGAATCCTTTCTCGTATTCAGATTACGTCACCGGTGAAGCTTTTTGTAACAGAGCTAAAGAGCAAAAAGATTTAATCTATTATGCTCAAAATTCGCAAAATGTCCTGGTTTATTCTCACCGCCGCATGGGGAAAACGTCTCTGGTGCATCAGGTAATACACCAGCTTAAAAAAGCGAAACCAACGGTTAAATCGGTTTATATCGATCTGTACGGCAGCCTGGACGAAAATGATTTTATTGACGCTATCCTGACCGGTCTTACGCAAATAGAATCCAAACTTGAACGGATCTTAAAGCAAATGGCCGGACTTAAGGTAGCCGGCAGCATCGACCCTGTGACCAACTTACCAACACTTGCAGCATCGATTAAACCGAGAGAGAAGCCGGAGTACCTGGAAAAGGCGCTCACCATCTTAGCCTCTTATTCAAAAAAACAAAAATTGTTGATCGTTTTCGATGAGTTTCAGGAAGTGGCCAAATATTCAGAAGAAGGTTTTGAAAAGCGCCTTCGCAAAGTTATTCAGGGACATCAAAATATCAGCTACATCTTTTCGGGCAGCCAAAAGCATATTCTGATTGAGATGTTCGATTCGGCTAAACGGGCCTTTTACAAGATGGCCCGTAGCTATCCGCTCGAAAATATCGAAATGCATCATTACGTTGATTGGGCGCAAAAGCTTTTCAAAAAGAAAAGTGCAAATGTCGACAAAGAAATTATCATCAACATCGTTGAACGCTGTGATTATCAACCCATGTATATTCAGCAGTTTTTATTTGACCTGTGGCGTTCCGACACGATCAACTTGACCGCTCTTGATGAAATCCAAAAGTCGATCAGCATCAGCCAAAAGGGCCAATTTATCGTTCTTTGGGATCTGTTAACCCAGAATCAGAAAAAAGCTTTAAGGCTGCTGGTTGAAACAGGAGGTGAAGGCATCTATGCCGCCGAGCAGCTTCAACGTGTCGGCTTTAATTCAGGATCCGTCCTTCAAAGGGCTCTAATGTCACTCGTTGAAAAAGAAATACTATCCAAAAACGGTACATTTCAATTCCAAGACGCCATGCTCAAAAAATGGGTTCAAAGCTTATCTTGAAATTCCCTCCTGAACAAGGTTCGGATTCTTTCAGCATGGCAATTAATATAAAAATTCCAAACTTCTTTGCCGGCTCAAGCCGGAAAACGACGACTCATGGTCCCAGATGGACGCTTCAAGCCGGAAAACGACAAGTCATGCAGGCGTCATCGAGCACCAGCATAGCGTGGAAAAGGGAGACATCCGCATTATAGGAGGTGCCCATTTTTCCCCATCAAACCTATACCCAATTCACCATGTTCACTTAATCCGCTCTTAAAATGCGAATTCTTATCAATAGCTGGTAGGCACCTCTGGTGCCGGCTTACCTTCTAAACTGTCGGAAACAAGGCGTCCAAGAAACGTTGCAAAGGGCGCGATATCCTGTTCCACGCTCGCGCTTTCCAACGCAGCCATATAGTCGTCTCGCTTTTCCATTGGAATAACGGTCCAGGGGTACCCGCCCCCGGCGAGCATCACGTTCATAAGAAATCGTCCCATATGGTCGAGTCCACCCACCTTAAAAACGAACCATGGGACAGAACTCTTAAGGAGGAGGGCGAGTTTAAAAAAATCGATTACATGCTGGCAATCGACAGCGATATCGTCAGCATGCCGTACGACGAGGCCAAGGAACGGGTGCAAGAACGTTCAGAGATGTATAAAATTTTCGGAGTGGGCTAATTGCAAGCACGGGGAGCTATCTACCATCACAGGCAGTTGGTCTTTCACAACGGCTCCACTGGTAAAAAATATCTCATCCTTTTAAACACTCCAGGCAAAAAAGAGCCCTATCTTTTCGTAAAAACCACTTCACAAAAAAAGATAAGCCTTCAACTACCGGCTGTATCAAAGAGCGCAGCCTGTTCTTTATTCCGGCGGGCACAACCTTCTTTCCCAAAGACACCTGGGTTCAGCTCTATGATATTTATGAATTCTCGCCCAAAGATATCGACACAAACAAAGATATCACCGTTGAGGCAAGCCTTGATGCTAAAATGATTGACGATATCGTCAACTGCCTGTTTGAGGCCGAAGAAGACAACATCGCTCCCATCCATAAAAAATTGCTCAGCCCCCCGCTGCAGGATTCTTTGCTCAAGCTTAAAGCCAAATTCGACAAGGGCAAATATTAGTGCGGGTCGTCTGCGTGCTTCTGCCTTCAAAAGAACCAATTTATCGCGCTATGGGATCTGTTAACTCAAAATCAGAAAAAGACTTTGCGGTTGCTGTTTGAAACAGGGGGTGAAGCCATCTATACCGCTGAGCAGCTTCAACGTGACGGCTTTAATTCGGGGTCTGTTCTTCAAAGAGCTCTGATGTCAGCCGTTGAAAAAGAAATTCTATCTAAAAACAGAACATTTGAATTCCATGACGCGATGTTCAAAAAATGGGTTCAAAGCTTATCTTAAAACCCCTCAAGCGAACTTTGCAAAGCCGGCGCAAAACAGGATATAAGGGTTGCCAGATAGAATATCAGTATGCACTGTACCCATTAATGGAGAATGCCGATGCCGTTGTTTTACAAGCTTGACGGATTGGGAAAAGACACTTCCAGAGTGGCCCGTCGTCTGGAAACGCTCCGCAACACACTGCAAAATCATCCGGACGGGCCTCAACGCAGTGTCCCCGCCAAGAATGCCACCGACACTCTATTGCTGGCCACCTGGAATCTGAAGGAATTCGAAGGCGGCCAAAATGACAGGCGCACGGCAGAATCCTACTGGTATATCGCCGAGATCATTTCGCACTATGACCTGATTGCCATTCAGGAGGTGGTGCCCACCTGGGGGCCTTGAATAAATTGCGGGCCCGGCTGGGGGGTTCCTGGAAATTTGTGGTCAGCGATGTTACCGAAGGCTCCGCCGGCAACCAGGAGCGCCTGGCCTTTTTGTTTGACCGTCGCAAAATCCGCTTCAGCGGAGTGGCCGGTGAAATCGTCATTCCGCCGATCCAAGACAAAAAGGGCAAAACCATTGCACCCGCCAATCAACTGGCACGCACGCCCAACCTTGTCGGCTTTGAGGCCGGCTGGTTTCGCTTTATGCTGTCTACCGTTCACATTATCTGGGGCCAGGCGGTGGCCGAATATCCCGATCGCGTGGCTGAAATTAAAGCGCTGGCTGAATTTCTCAAGGACCGCGCCGAAGACCCGACGGCCTGGAGCCGCAACCTGATTTTACTGGGCGATTTTAATATTTTTGATTCTGATCCGGCTAACGCAGCTTTTAACGCCATTACCCAAAACGGTTTTCAAATACCGCAAGCCTTACAAAACATACCGCCCTCCAATGTCGGCAAAAAACCGCGTTTTTATGACCAAATCGCATTAAAGGTGCGGCCAAACAACCTGGCACCCACCGGTCGCGGTGGTATTTTTGACTATTTTAATCTGATTTACACCAGTGAAGACTATGAAACCTATATTCCGGCCATGCTGGATGGCAAGGCAGAGGATGATCCCAGCAACCCTTTGGTGTATGATACCAAGGGAAACGTTCGCACCGAAAAGCAGCGGCGGGCCTATTACCGCAATCACTGGCGGCGGCGGCAGATGTCAGATCATCTGAACATGTGGCTGGAATTGAAGATAGACTATGGCGGAGAATATCTTAAGAAGAGAACAGCTGAGTCCTCAAAGTCGCGATGATTATAAATGGCTGCGGAGCGAGGTTGACAGATCGTTACTGAATTTTTTTTTGACTGGCATTGATCTTTTGGGAAGTCTGCGACGTTTCTGCGTCCGGTGTTCGATTGCCTGCAAATCCAACCGTCCAGACTTTAACCTTGCCGGTGGTGGTTGAATAGGTTTGAAACCGCAAATTACCGGTATCCAACAGGTAGGTATAGTCAAAGTTGGTGGAATGGATGCCAAGGGTCTCAACCGGATAGGGCAGCCAGCTTGTGCCGTTGTTAAAGCTGCGATGCAGCTTATTGTGGCCGTCAACGGCGGTAATGATGCCATTTGCGTCTGTCAGGATCCTGGCCGGAATGAATTCAAAGGGCAGTTTCGCAGGAACAGACCAGCCCATCCCGGGACGCCATAGAGACCACCAGGCGGTATCGTTACTGTTATCCGCAAAGGATACCGCTGGATATCCGTCTGCTGTAACCCCCACATAGCTGGTGTACCAGAGACTGCCGTCGCCGCCGCTCCAGTCAGGGCCCACAACGACATCAGCGCGTTCGAGGATAATCGGCAGAGTTTCGTAAAGAGAACCATCGGCGCGCTTAAAGGTGTCCCCGCCGTCATCCGAATAGGCATACAGCACATGGGTATGATATCCCGACGAGCCACTGCCGTCATCCATCACCCAGGTCACATGTATGCGGTTGTCGCGATCAAAAAAGATGCGCGGCCGATAAGGTTGATAGGCGGTGCCTTCGGCTCCGGAATCGTTCCAGAAGAAAGTTTTAACCCTATGAGCGTAATCCGTGCCGCCCAACATCAGCCAGATTCTGGCGTCGGCGTCATATCGGGCAATCGCGGCGGCCATGATTCCGGGCGACCACCCCGTGTCGAATTTAACCCGATGACGAAAAGTTATGAAAAGCACTCCATTTTGATCCCGGGCAAATGCAGGATATGTAATCCAGGTCCCCGGGATCGTCTGTGATTCATCATCGCCGACAAATTTAAAGGATGAGATATCCTCCGGTTTATCGGAGACCACGTATTGCCAGGCATATTCGTAGTAGGGGTTACCGGTTTTGGGATGATTATACGGGGAGTGATGCATGTTACCGGCCACATGAATATACCCGTTGCGATCGATACCCACGGACGCGCCATTATGCCAGGGATCGCTGTCGGTTTCCTCAAAAATCACATTTTTAGATACAAGACCGTCTGATGATTTCTTGACAATCAGGGTTTTTAATTGCCGGTTTACATATACATAGTAAATCGCACCGTTGTATGTGGCCACCGGCGTCTGCCAGTCACTGCCGGTTACCTTGGAGGCATCGTTGAATTCAAATTCTTTTTTAATGGTGACGGTTTCCGGCGGCGGTTGCCCCCATGCCGTGATTGCATACATAAATAAAGCCACCGGAACCGCCACCAAAGCAGAAGAGGAAGGCCGCATAGCTGATCTCCTTTTTAACAATTCTCCGACGTTTACATGTATCGTTTCAATTTCATGGACGCCAGAACCGTAAAAGCCCCCCCCGGCTGTTTTGCGGCTCCAACCATCCAGAAAGTAAAGTGTGGCTTTGCTGGCGCTAGAATCAAGTGCAAAATGAGTACCAGATGAAAAACTTGAAACGATGCACAGACGAAGGCAGCACCGACTGTGGTCATGGTTTTCCCCAGGTTCCCAAAACTTCTGCATAATCAAATCTTTAGCCCTTGCAAACTTTTTAAGTTACAAAACAATTTTTCATCACTGAAAATTTACAACGCTTGAGGAATGAATATCCGAACGTCAACGTGTACGAAAAATTATAACTCTACGTATACAGAATTATAACTATTGGAGATTATAGCCGGATTCCACTTATTCATATTCATTTTGTTCCTGGTCAGACCAAAGATTTCATCCAAATCGATAGGTGATTCCCTTTTATGTTGTTGCCAAAATCACTGTTTTCGGTATAAAATCCATCGTAACACTTATAATCAAGCTTCACTTTTTAACATTTATCTATTATCAAAAGTAATGAGTCTAAGACCCGAATTCGCTGCGCCCGCCATGGCGCAAATGATTTAACAAAACAAAGGTTAAAGGAGACCCACAGATGGAAGCTTATTGCGTGAAATGCAAAGCCAAGAGAGAAATGAAGGACACCAAGGAAATAACCATGAAAAACGGCAGACCCGCAACTCAAGGCGTTTGCCCCACCTGCGGCACCAAGATGTTCAGGATAGGCAAGAGCAAATAGCGCTATTGATTTAGATTTTTTTCACCGATGGCCTTGACACCAATGCCGAGAAAATCTCGGCTGTTTTTGGTGTTTACAATTCCGGGTATTCTGCCCCGCAAGGTTGAGGTACGCTCAAAACAGACTCTCCAGCAAAGCGGATACGGCTTTCTCCGGCATATATGCCGGATCCGGACATTATAGGAAATCGACCCACCTTGGCCGAAGCTTTCGCTTGGCGCTTGACCTCCAGTATAATACGTCCCAAAATGCAAATACGAGAATTTATAGAAAAAGACACCGAGGAGGTTATTGCCCTCTGGGTTAGATGCCAGCTTGTCGTGCCTTCGAACAACCCCCAAAAGGATATTGAACGCAAACTTAAAGTGGATCGCGACCTATTTCTGGTAGGCATTTTAGATAAAAAAATTGTCGCCACCGTAATGGGTGGCTATGAGGGGCACCGCGGTTGGATTAATTATCTTGCGGTAGATCCGGTTTGTCGCAGGAATGGATATGGACGCCTCATAACGGAAGAAGTCGAACGACGCATCCGCTCGAAAGGATGCCCGAAAATTAATCTCCAGGTTCGAGCAGCCAACAAAGAGGTCCTTAAGTTTTACCAGTCCCTCGGCTATACCGATGATCATGTACTTGGATTGGGCAAACGCCTCGAGGAAGATGAACCCTACCGCGCATAGCAGTTCAATGCAGGAATATTGGCGCCATGTTTAAGTGGGGTCCTCATAATGGCTGTATTTAAATAAAGGGCTTGAGAGTATCAGGTGAATTTTCGCAGATTCATACCCCAAGATGCTGACTTCTGTTTTAAAGTGCGAAGTGAAGCGTTTATTCAAAAGTTTTACGGTGAATTGCGCCAGGAAGAAGTTGCTGCCGGAGTTAACGCCTACCTGCCGCATGATTATTCTTTAATGGCCGAACAAATGCCTCTATTCATTGTAGAGAATGAAGGTGTCTCCCTGGGATTTTTTGCAGTCAAACGAGTGGATAACTTAACCGCTGAATTACTTTTGATTTATATTGACTTAAATCATCTGGGCCGAGGCATCGGAAGGTCCTGTATCCAGTTCATTGAAAAGTGGTTATCTACAAATTGGCCCGAAATCAGAAGCCTGATTGTGGATACGGTTATTCCTGAATATAATCGTAAGTTTTACCAAAGCCTGGGATTCTTTCCGGACGTACAAACCTTTTGCAATTTCGCAGGAGTAAAAGTTAAGGCCCTGCGATTATGTAAAAAGATAAATCATGAAAATACAAATTATAAGGGAGGAATAGACAGATGGCTGCATACATGATCGCCAGAGTCAACGTAACCGATTGGGATAAATACAACGAATACACCAAAGTCACGCCGGGGATAATCGCAAAATTTGGCGGCCGCTTTATCGTCCGCGGGGGCGAAACGGTCACCCTGGAGGGGCCGGAAGAAAAATGGCGGATGGTTGTTGTCGAATTTCCCGATCTTGAAAAAGCCAAAGAATTCTACTATTCGCCGGAATACACCGCTGCCAAAAAGATTCGCGAGGGGGCTGCGCTCACGCAATTTGTTGCTATTTCAGGTGTCGAATAGATCCTAAACACGATGAAAACCATAAATATTCGCAATGCCGGCAAAGATGATCTGGAACACCTGTTGGAATTAAACCAATCCAATTTGCCGCAGGTAGGCTCTATCTCAATGCTTGACTTGGAGCATCTTCACAGCCAGGCTGTCTATTTCCGTGTCGCTGAATTCGAGCGACAAACCGCCGGGTTTTTGATTGCCTTTGAACCTGAAGCGGAGTACGGCAGTCTTAATTTTTTGTGGTTCAAAAAACACTACAACGCCTTTGTGTATATCGACCGCATCGTGGTTGCACCTGAAGCGCGTCGCAAGGGTATTGCCGTCCGTCTGTACCAGGATCTTGAAAATTTTGCCGCAAAACGAAAAATCCCCATCATGGCATGCGAATATAACCTGCGGCCGAAAAACGAAGTTTCCCGGCAGTTCCACGGCAGATATGGTTTTAAAGAGGCCGGCACCCAGGAAACTGAAAACGGCAAAAAGACCGTCTCGCTTCAAATCAAGCCGGTCGATCCAGTGGCAGCGTCTATCAAATGATCGGGTGAAAAAATAATGGCTGAAATTCAGATCAAACCTGAAGCCCTGCTCAGCCTTTTGCAGGATCTGATCCAAATTGAGTCTGTAAATCCATCGCTTGCGAGCAAGGGAACCGGTGAGGCAGCTATCGCCCGCTATATCGCAGAATATCTTAGCAACCTGGGGTTGCAGGTTCGTCTCCAGGAGATTGAGAAAAACAGAGTCACTGTTATCGGAATATGAAGAAACTTATGTTACGCCTTCCGATTTATTATCTGATCGTGGTGAGCGGTATGTATTTCTTACAAGATTATTTTATTTACTACCCCCAAAAAACAGACCCCCAATTAATCGAGCAGGCTGCGGAAAGCAGAGATTTGCGGCTTTGGCCGCAAAATGTAAAAACGTATCGCGGTTTCATATCACCGGGTGCATCTCAAAAAAGCCCGGGAACGATACTGGTATTCCACGGCAACGCGGGCAATGCCCTGGATCGCACTTATTATGCCGGCGCATTAAACCGGCTCGGGTACCGCGTCATATTGGCTGAATATCCCGCTTATGGGTCCCGCCCGGGAAAAACCGGCGAAAAAGAATTCACAGCGGATGCGGTTGAATCGATCCGGCTGGCGTCGATGGAATTCGGTCGCCCCCTCTATCTTCTCGGAGAGTCGCTCGGATGCGGTGTGGTGGGCGGAGCCGTTGCGAACAGCCATACGCCTATCGACGGTGTCGCATTGATCACCCCGTGGGATTCCTTAACCAAGCTCGCGCGGGACAAATACTGGTTTCTTCCGGTCAAGTGGATGCTTAGAGACAATTACGACAATGTGGCGAACCTCGTAAATTATCGTGGGCCGGTTGCGGTCGTAATGGCGGGGCAGGATGAAATTATCCCGAATCGGCTTACCAGGCGTTTATATGATGCCTTGCAGCAACCAAAGCGTCTTTGGACATTTCCAAAAGCAGGGCACAATAGTTGGCCATCCGGCCCGCATGAGTTATGGTGGAGCGAAATGATGATTTTTTTACAATCGACCAAGGCCGGGAACGAATCCAGACAACCCTAGCCGATTTGATTATTTATCTTCGGTTGGATCTATGCTATGGGCAATCTCACCCAAGGCTAGAAAACAATTTAAATCCACAGATTACGCAGATTTCACAGATATAGATAATAATTCATACTCAGCTGTGATGTAAACATGGAAATAATCTGCGTTAATCCGCGAAATCTGCGGATCCTTCTTAGGTTGTTAAGGAGATTTTGGGATGAGTGAATTTGGGGAAAAATTAATCAAGTTAAGATCCGGGAGCAAGTTAGCCTTAATAGAAATTTGCCGGCAGGCAGGCATTCCGCCATCAAGATTGGTGGAATTGGAACGCAGTATACGAATACCGACACCCGGTCAAACAGAACGTCTTGAAAAATTATATAAGATCAATTCAGGAGAACTTGCCGAGCTGGCCAAATCATTTTGTAAAATTTAGTAGGAATTTCCGTGATTTGTGCTATAATGAAGAGATTGATTTAGCGTATGCCTGACTTTGGAGCAGATTTTATGGAGTATGATTGGGAATTCGGTGAGCGGATAAAATGCAGCGAGGATGAAAAACGCCAATGCATGGCCCTTGTCGCCCAGATTGTTTCCATGGCCAACAAGGCCAAACGCAACGGGCTGCTTTCCCTGGTGCAGGAAGCTGAAGAAACTGCCAATTTCCTGTTGCGCAAAGGCCTTCAACTCGTCCTTGAAGGTGTCCAACCCCACCTGGTGAAAACAACTCTGGAATATTATATCCTTTCCGGCAGGCATACCGGCAAGGACCTGCTGGAACGCTGTATCATTATGGAGGGCATTCTGGCTATCCAAAATGGTGTAAGCCCCCAGATCATACAAGAGCTGTTGCTATCCTTATTTGGTGAAAACGGCCATGCAAAGTACGAAGCGGAATTTGGCGACAAGAAAAAGAACGGATTAGAAAATTTTTTCAATAAAATAAAAAAGGATCGGGCTGCAACGCCTTTGAGCTCCACACTGGGGCATACGATTATGCAGCTCGACGATCAGTCCATTCAACAATGCCTCAAAGAAGTCAGCACCGTGGACCTTGCCAGGGCGCTCAAAGGTATCGAGGGTAAAGCTCAGATAAAAGTATTTAAAAACCTGCCGAAAAGATCTGCGGTAATCTTACAGGATACCGTTGAACACCTGGATTTGATGCGCAATTCTGAAATGAAGGAGGCCCAGGAAAAGCTGCTTTTAGTCATATCCGGCCTGGATGAGCACAGGGATATCCTGGCGGCCAACTGATACCATATCCATCATCAAAAAAAAATAATGAGATAGCGGCCGTTGGCCACTTCTAAATGGTTTCGGGTGTTCCGCCGGAGGCGGATGCAGGTGTCTGAAAACGAATGACAGAGGCCTGAGACTGTCAGAAAGTAAATGGCAGCGAAATCCCACACAAGAAATTCGGTCTTTACACCCCGGCATTTCCGAACAACTGTCGTACGCATGCTGCGGTAATCAACCTTGAATTTTAAATCTTCATTTCCAAATCTTGCCGCTAGAATAACGGCGCCACAATTTTTCCCATTTAACAATTTATCCTGGATGATTCAAGCTTGACATATACCACTAAGTGGTATAACAATCCGGAAAATTTCTGCTGGCATTCAACCCTGCCATCAGAAGGCAGCGAGTCTTTTCACCGATAGGAGGAAAAATGAAAATACTTTTAAAGATTTCGGTTTGTTTTGTTCTTGTCGCGGTCGCTCTCGGCGGCGCGTACGCACAGTTCGCCAAGCCCGAGCACGCCATCAAATACCGCAAGTCGGTCATGTTCCTGATCGCTCAGCATTTCGGACGCATGGGTGCAATGGTCCAAGAAAAGACCCCTTACAACAAGCAGGTTTTTACGGGTAATGCGATGCTGGTTGAGACCCTGTCACGCCTCCCCTGGCAGGCTGTTATGGTGCCGGGAACGGATAAAGGCGATACGACATTGAAAGCTTCGGCTTTTGAACAGCAAACCAAATTCAATGAAGTCGCGCAGACATTCGAAAAACAAACCACCAAACTCGTCAGCACGGCCAAAAGTGGCGATTTTAACGCCATCAAAGCCCAGTTTGGACAGGTCGCAAAGAGTTGCAAGGCCTGTCACACCCAGTTCCGCACAAAATAGGCGCCCGGGTCTGCCAATATGTAAATCGCGGGCTGCCCGGCCTTTTGTTAAGCCTGGCCCTAACGCACGAGAAGATAGACGGCCAGCCCAGCCAGCCCCGTAATCACCGCTGCCATCCAGGTGCGGCCGGTTGCGGGTTCGGGTTCAGCTTCACTCCACTGCTTGAAACCGGTGATCATCGGTTTTACCAGGTTTTCGCGCTTGTAGAAGAAGTAAAAGAGCAGCGCCAGGATGTGGATGGATACGAGTGCGATAATCAGCACTTGATTCAGCTTGTGAATCCGGGTGAGCCAGTCGCTGGTCGCCTTGCTTACCCAGTTAAAAAGCGGACCCTGGGTGACGATGTCGTCGTTGGCGAATAATCCGGTTCCAGCCTGGACCAACAGGGCAAAGATCATGGCGATTATCGACCACCCGCCGAGCGGATTATGACCGAGGTAGTGCGTCGAATCGCTGCGCAGAAGCGTCGTTGCGTAGCGAACGACTGCAGACGGACCCCGAATAAACGTCATAAAGCGTGATTCCCGGCTGCCGACAAATCCCCAAACCAGCCTGAACAGGAGCAGGGTAAGGATCGTAAAGCCGCTCCAGGCATGATACTGCATGGCATTGCCACCGATTTTTCCGGTTACAAAAGAGATGATCACAAAGATCACCAGCAACCAGTGAAACAGCCGCGTCGGAAAATCCCAGACTATGATGATTCTGGGAGGCTTTTCAGAGTTTTCCTTAGTCAATTTGATATTTTCCCAAAAACCAAATATCAAGCGAATGCAAATTAATTGAGAGATATCCAAATATCAATTTTTTTAAAATCATTTCAGATATGAAATGGATACACGCAGCCTATCGCATTTTTAAATCTGGTGTCAAACCGTAGGCCCGAAAAATGCGGCTTTGGGACAATAAAAAGGGCAAATCCATAGGCTCCGATTCACCCTTCTAAGTTGGGATTTCAAACGTATATCCAAACAATTTTCAGATTTGATATTTACTGAATCGTTGGAGAAATCGCAGATTATAGCACCGCAAACACAGTTGTGTTATATTGCAGCAATCTGTAAAAATTTGCCGAGTAGCTTAACCACACTATATTGTATATAGATGACACTAGCGGAAATACAAGAATTAATGTCCAACAGGCAGACTCAACATGATATAATCCTGACAGCCAGTAAAAATACCTGATTGTTATAGATTTATGTAGAAATTTTTAAGGCATATTTATAATCTCATCGCATATCTATTATGATTCGGGCAGTATTATTTTGGTTATGTGGTATGTGGGGTATGTGGGGTCGGGCCGTACTATCTATTTAATATTTATTTATAAACCTTCCAATAATAGCTGTTATCCACCTTTAAATGGTCAATTTTTGGGGCAAAATCATCGCTGTAAGGGTAGGGTTTCATTGTTTCTCGAAGCTGAAACTCATCTTCTGTTTCGACAATCTTACGACCTCTTGCCCGAAAACCGAGCTGCTGTTTTATTTTCTCAACAAACTGCTTGCTTCCAACTGCAATGCTGCCGGTCCATTTACTCTCACGAAAATGGTTTTCACTTCTTAAAGATTTTTCCACCCATTTTTTATGAGATTTCCTAAGATCATCAGTGGAACCAACATGCATCAGTTTCATTAGCCGCCTGTAATCAATCAAAGCATACCTTTGTCGAGGCTTCTGAATTTCGTTATATCCACTGAAAATCCACTCTGAAGGATGAGTCAAGACTCCGGCACGTACCATGTTCAAATCTATATAGACGATACATTGAATTAAGTGACGATCACTTTCGACGGCAGTGGCGTGATACCGATCTTCCCAGAAAGCGCCATTTCGCTTTTTGCGCTCATTATATTGCTGGGCGGTTCGTCCTGCGATTAACTGCAAGGATCTGGGAATCG
>Ga0255055_10000792_pt1 | contig 23983 bp, 22 predicted proteins | sample JV7_2_27_MG_FD_188633 | JGI IMG/M metagenome (GOLD analysis project Ga0255055, IMG submission 188633) | Seawater microbial communities from Jervis Inlet, British Columbia, Canada - JV7_2_27 | ecosystem: Environmental > Aquatic > Marine > Inlet | place: Canada: British Columbia | collected...
TACCTGTAAGTTTAGTTTGCTCAGCATCCGTAAAAGCATTTGTATCTAGTTCAGCTTCATAAGCAAGTTTAATTTCTGCACCTGTTTGATCTGCCGTAGCTCCTGTTTCTATACCTGTAAGTTTAGTTTGTTCAGCATCTGTAAAAGCATTTGTATCTAATTCAGCTTCATAAGCAAGCTTAATTTCTGCACCTGTCTGATCTGCCGTAGCTCCTGTTTCTATACCTGTAAGTTTAGTTTGTTCAGCATCTGTAAAAGCATTTGTATTTAGTTCAGCTTCATAAGCAAGTTTAATTTCTGCACCTGTCTGATCTGCCGTAGCTCCTGCTTCTATACCTGTAAGTTTAGTTTGTTCAGCATCTGTAAAAGCATTTGTATTTAGTTCAGCCTCATAAGCAAGTTTAATTTCTGCACCTGTCTGATCTGCCGTAGCTCCTGTTTCTATTCCATCTAATTTAGTTCCATCTGCCGACAAATCTCTACCATCTACAGTGACCCCTGTTTCCGTTGTTATATTCGCGTTTACATGTAATTCATTATTATTATATTTACCTCCAACGGCCACCCATCTCGTAGTTCCCCCATCCAGTGTATCTAATGAATAAGGAATATTTACAGCAGGGCCGTTGCTATCAAAAATATACTCTGTCTTCTCGTCAGCTATACCGCCGCCGTTGACTTCACAAGCAAGGATAGGGGTTCCTGATGATATGTTTAATAAGTTAAATTCTGTTGAAGGATCGTCAACGTTAACAACAGGTATAGTTACGACTGTTCCAGGGGCCCCTGTTGCTCCCGCCGCTCCCGCAGGGCCTGCTGGCCCTCCTGTTATAATTGATCCAGAGAATGCTTCTGCCCTAGCTGCTTCTACCGAAATGGGGTCTGTTTGACCTGTTGCTCCTGTGACTATAGTTTCATTTTTTTGCTGGGTTTCCCCATTAACGTCTATCCATGAAGAGTCTACCTGTATAACAGCCAGCGCATTATTATCCGTGTCTACAGTATCGACCAGTACGGCCTGGTACCTACCCGCACTATCTGTTATTACTTCTTCGTTTACCGCCAACAAGTTTTCGTTTATGGAGAACGATTTTGAAGTAAATTTTACAACAGCTCCCTCTACTCCTGTAACACCATCGGCTTCAAAAATATAACCAAAAACAGTTCTTGTGGGTACTGAATTTGGGACAGTTATACTCATTACTTAAGTCTCCTAAGAACTTCTTTTATATCTGACTGCATGACCTTTTGTTCCTCGTAGATTCTCTCTATCATTTTTTCATTATTATCAACTTTCACCTCTGTTTGGTAAGATAAAACTATTGAAGATGAGGCTGCTACTATTGCCGTAATAAGTAAAGAGTTAACGAGTTTGGAAAAGTCAAGCTTCATTCATCCTTCCCATGCATGAGTTGGCACACTGAGTTTAGTAGTTTTTTTAAATCAATTCCAGCATTTATCAAAACAGGGTCGCTTACTGCTGTCTTACATTTTACTGACTGTACATCCTGCTTTAATACTGAATATTCAGGCGTTGATGTGGCTAAAAATAACTGATGTTCGGCGTAACTGTTAAAGCTTAGTAATATTAAAATTAAAAATAGCTTCATTATTCCACCTTCTTTATTTTAACTTTAGTATAAATTTCATTATCCCCTGCTGCTAATGCTCCCCCGAATCCGTCTACACCACTAGCAGTATCACCCCGACTTTCGATATCAATACAAGTCTCAGTATTTACTGTCAGTTCCCCATTGATTATAGAACTTGTTTGCGTGGCAGGGGCTCCCACATCAGATCGAGCATTTTGTCCCATTAAAGAAGTTGAAGTTGCGGCCACTCCTGCCGGGTCAACTAAGACCCTAGCCCTATGGTCAGTTACGTTCAACATAGGCGCTGCTGCCCAAATTTCATAAGAACCTTTCTGTAAGCAAATTCTATTTGAAGAAAGAGACAAGAAGGAGCAATCTCCGTCAAGAGTATTAAGGTCTCTTTGCTCCCAGGTTGCAGCGGTATTACTCCCACCAAATACTCCATTATCTTTAACGTCAGTAATGTAGCAAGTTCTACCCAAAGGATTTGCAAACAAAAATTTAGGTGCTGCGTCTAGACCCTCAATATCGACAGTAAAGCGAATAGTCACATCACTGTTATTAACTCCTAAACTTGCGCCAGTATCTGCCGTGTAGGTTGTAGTATCAACGCCACCACCATTTCTATCAAACCCAATAAAACTATTGCCAGCCGAACCAATAACAAGATAATGAATAGTCGTTGGGTCATCAATCTCCATGTTTCCAAGTCTATGATTTGCCGTGTATCCGTTAGAAATAACCATTTCATCAGGGAGAGAGACTTTACCTTCAACGGCTGTACCTGTTCCAGTATCAGCTCTAATAATAACCTCTAAAGAATCCCCCACCTGTCTATATCTTGCTTGAGTTATAGTAACAGTACCAAAACCCGTGAAGATCGGGGCGTAGTCGGTCCAGTTGGTTAAATTTGAGGTGGCAGGCAACCCTATATGCTCAGAGTCCGTTTTACATAGTATAGATAATACTCCGTCATCATTAGCTCCTAAACCGTTAACTGTATTCCCGTGCGGTCTAATAATATCCCCACTCTTTACAGTCCCTTCCCATGATACGCTTTCATTAGTGTTTGCTGCATCCATATTAGCGATAACTATTCTGTGTTCATCTGTAATTGTTCTCAAGTTTGAAGTGAGCTGGTTAGAGTTCTTCGATAACCCCATTTCGCCATTTTGATTATATATTGCAGAGAATGATATATTGCAAGATGCGTCTTTAGTGAATACTAATTCTGTTCCATCAGTGGCACTTGTTGTTACTTTTATGGGGCCTACTGTTTGAGATGCTGCGATAGCCGAGAAGTCTAAATCTTCCCCAAGGGCTATCTCTCCAAACCTATCTATAGCTGTATTTGTGCTTGCTTTACCTAGGAAATTTCTAAGTCTTACTACCGTTGTTGCTTCCAAAAGAAGCTTGCTGCCTTTATCTGGTGTAACTTTAAAATTTTCCCAGACTAACTCTGCTGAAGTTGAAGCATTAGCTACCTGAAAACCTACTCTAATCTGAGTACATGCCTCTTTAACAAAAATTGAAGACGTAATCAATCCCGACCCTTTCTCAATTTGTGTACTAGTCCCCAGACTTCCAGTAGGAATATTGGAAAAGTCATCTTCGCAAATAGCCTTTAATAGAATATCTCCATCTTCTCCGTCAAAAGTATAAAGAGACTGTAGTCCAATTTCTCCACCACGAAAACCAGGAGGTATATCCACAGGTTCTGATGCAATAAAATCATTTACCGAGCCAGCAGCTTGTGTATATTTATAAACCGACGGCCCATCCAGAAGGTCGGCACCCGTTGTTGATATAGCAAATGTTCCTGACAAAGATGCCAATGGAGTAGAGGTCGCAAATAATGGATCATCACCCGTTAAGAAGTTTGCGATAAATCCATAATCAGAACTACCTGCCTTATAGAAATTTCGCTCTCCTTCAAATTCTTGCCCATACTTTACCCATTTATCTGTAAGTCCATTATCTTGCTTTTGATATATTTCAGCCACGTCTGAAATCATAAGAGACCCGGTAGCGGCTGTTGCGGTAACAGGTAGTCCTGGCGTACTTGTAGCGCCCAGGGAAAAACTAGTCGGTAATGTGCCAAGTCTTATTTGTTGGTACAGCGAAGTAGCTTCCGTTTGTCCATCAGGACTGGCCCCAGTGAACCATTGAGCTTTAGCTAATCCGGTAATCAAAAAGAAAGCTACCAATACGAGAAATACTTTTTTCATACTGCTATCCTAAAAAGTTAATTAGTACGATGCCCGTAGTAACATCCCCACTAAAACCCCCGAGTCCTGACCTAACTTGTAAACTAACTCTACTATTTTGCGGAATGGCAACCGGCATAATATGCCCAGGTAAACCACCAGGAGGGATATCCAACTTATCCACTTCTGCTGCCGCAGCTCCCAATGCCAATTTTATTACTGAGCCAGTGGCCGTAAATACCTGAATAGCTTTAACAGCAGTTGCGCCAATATCGGCAGAAATTTCTACATACGCAGCAGTTGTAATATTAGATGCACCATTTTCTAAGCTCGCCGTGTGAACAACATCCAAGGATTCTTTCACTGGTATAGGTGACTGGTCGGATGCCATAGTCACAGGCAAAGAAGATGCCATAACTTTCTGGCCCTTTGCTTCAATAGATCCACCTGATTCGGAGATTCTAAGGCTTACGCCTTGGCGGGTTTCTGTTCCTGCTCCGCTATCCAAATCATGAGACCCTACTTTTCCATCTAGAGAGGAAAGCGTAACTTCTGTTGCTAACGGACCTGGATCTACTATGTCAACTTGCATCTCTGTTCCAGCTACCGCGCCGGCTATAGTGGTGCTATTGGTCTGAATAGCTGTCAAGACGACAATATCTTCAGTTGAAAGAGTTGTGGCCAGAGAAGATGCTCGAGCCTTTTGTCCTAAAGAAGCTGGTAATTTTGTATTTATAGCAGAAAGCGTAACTTCTGTTGCTAACGGCCCACCATCAACAATATCAACTTGAACTTCTGTACCACTTACAGTTCCCGCCAAAGAAGTCAGAGAGGTCTGCATGGAAGTTAGTATTGTTTCCTGTTCTGTTGATAGCACCACGGGAATAGAATCAACACTGGCCTGTTGTGCTTTGGCTTCAATAGAACCACCGGATGCAGATATTCTAATGTTTACACCCTGTCGTGTTTCTGTGCCAACCCCGCTATCTAGATCATGGCTACCCATTTTTCCATCTATACTGGTTGTATTTGCCCTTACTGTAGAGTCAGAAACTTCACCTTCATTTGCTGCGTTTATAGACCACTCTTCTACACCGTCACCGATTCTGGTGACATCTGGATTTGCCCCTACATGAGATAATTGTACGTTGATATCTCCTGCTGTCAGTGTCACCTCTACGCCGTCGAATTGAACTATTTCAACAGGTAAAGGAATAGTGTTGGCAACAACGGTCGTATCTTTTGTAACTTGCGTGTCTGTGTAAACACCACCAGGCCCACGCCTTATTTGTACTGGGCCTGTAATAACTCCACCCGACGAGGTGTAGGCGGGCGTAACCCCCCTAAGCAATTGTAATGTGTCGCCTATTGCAAAAATAACTTGCGATCCAGATGAGTCTGTAGCTATCCCGTCGATCTCTACTTCTGTGGCAGAGATAATTTTTTTAATTGAAAATTCTCTTTCTTCGATACCATTTGCTGTAGTTAGAATCCTTAAAGCGTCCCCTCTTTTTGCCCCGTGACTACCTGTGAAGACTGCCCTAATAGAGGAAGATCCAGCAGCTATGGTCAAAGGGGCACCTGGAGTTACTTCGAAATATCCCCTAATAAGCACGTCCATTCCGTTTCTATGCTTATCAACACCCTGGACGGTTACATTATTTAATTCTAATTCTGTAGATGAATTGGCCTCATATAGTTGGCCTACGGCGGCTAAGCCCTGAACTTTCATTTTTACCTCCACTCCGCTTTAGAGAGATTCTCTGGATACATAAATCTTACTCGAAAGGGCTAAAAAGATCAACCCATCTCTCTTGACCAGCCTCTTCCATCCTTCTTTCTTGCCTTCTAATAAACCCAGGAGATGCCCTCTCAGACAACTCTGTTAAAAACCACTTATTTACGACTGGTAAAACAAAAGGATGCTGCATCAAGGGCATGTTTCTTTTCCACAAATTTAGAGCATCATTTGCAACCTTGTCCCCTGCTGATGCCTTTGAGATCAATCGCATAACATCGTCCGTCTGCCCATAAACTGGGCCTGCTAAATCTTTTAGAAAGCTCTGCCATTTGTATCTCCCACCAGCAGCATCTACAAGGAACTGGAATTGCAGAGGTAGTACCGATCTTGATAAGGCCTCTGTCATATTCTTTTGTGTTAACATGTCTCTGGGCATCTTTCCTTCGGCTAAGTCTCTCGCCCATAGACCCATCGCGGCCATGACAAAAGCCTCCGTCATTAGAAGGCCAAACATTTTAGCATTTCCAAGATCCTGCATCCCTTCGAAAAACCCTTGTGCTTTTGCGGTGGGGTTAGCTGTAGTTATTTCTGTTATGACCCTGGCTATTTCTATTGGATAGGATTTAAATTGCCAGAACGCCACCATAGCCTTCCCTGGTACTGTGTTAGGGTTTAAGCCTTGATTCATAAACGATCTTGTTCTTAGACCTGTCGCCGGGGATGACATTCTGCCTTGGTGGTTTAGAAATGCTCCTAGCTTTTTAGCTAATATAAATAGCCTATCGTCGCTAACCCCTTTTATTTTTAAAGTCTCTACTTTCTCAGGAGACATCAAGGGCAAATTTTCTATGGAGTTATCTACAGATTTTTGTAATATCTCCCAATCTTTTTTAGATATATCAAAATTATTTAATTCGTATTGAAGTCTTGGGTGTAGTTCTTTAAATGACTTTTTTGCATTATCTGCCAAGTGGCTAGAAAATGCATGAGATCCTGTCGCCTTGTTTATATTCGAAAGATACGGCATAAGAGATGCTTTCATTGACAAATTGGTAAACTTTTTCATCTTCCCATGTAATCCTTGCCCGACTCCAAATCTATCCAATTCCCCCGCAAAGTTGATTCTTAGTATTTGTCCGAATTTTTTTCTGTCTGATGGACTAAGATTTTTATAATATGATTTAAGTATTTTCCCATTGGACCCAAGTATAGGGGACCCTGTCTTTGCTGCAAAATTCGCTACAGCTACAGCATAGTCAGGGAATGTTGAAAAAGATGATAGCATTAACTTAGAGCTTATACCTACACCTAAAGCTCCATCTATAATGTTTGTGACTAAGTTTCTTTCTGAAGGTGTTTCAAAACCTAGCATATTATCTATCAAGGCCTTTCTCTTGCTTAAGAGTCCTCCACTTTTAAATTTTCTTGCTTCCGCTGCCCCGTGCAGTTTTTTTATTTCTTTTGCCATCTCGTTCTCTAATGCTTTTAAAACTTGCTTGGGTTTAGGTCCAAATTTCATGTAAGTAGCCACGGATCTAGCAGTACCTCTTATTGATCTATCTATAGCGTCCTGAATATTTCCTGATCCAAAAGACTGATTATATTTATATAGACTCTCACCGTCGGCAAAGTGAATCATTCTTTTTTGATTCAGAAAGTTTCCTCCCTGTGCATTGTATTCCCCAGACACAATGTTATCGTACACTCCTGATAAGAACTTGTGTTTCTGCTTGGTGCTAACAGCAGCGTTGCCAAAAGTTTGAGCCTCATCTAACTTAATGTCATTAAACATGAAGTTTATCCAATCTTCTTTTTTGGTACCTGTTATTATTATATCGTCGTGAACTTGTCTCCATAAATGATCTTGCCTGACCTTAATAATTATTCCAGCTTTTTCCGCTTCCAAGGCTGAAAATTTATCTATTTTAATAACCGCGTCTGCTGACTTTTGTATATCGGGGCTCATGTCTGAGATACTTTTACCCCTGGATTTCTTAAAAGCAGCATCTATAATATCCCGCTCATTTTTAGGGTCGCTAAAGAATTTTTCTATTTTGTTTTCTACAAGAACTTGGTCTTTAAAATTTAATAATTTAGCATTGGTTTCTGATTTTATATTCTCATAGGAAAACCTACCTGCCTTTACACTATAATCAGTATTTTCCGCAAGTCCTTCAAAGGCCTTGTTGTAATGACCTTTCTTTAAAAATTCTGGTTGCATGCCAAAATCTAACACTTCTATAGTTTTTTGTTCATGTATTAGATTCTCTCTAGCGACGGCTAAGATATCGTTCTTTCCATCATCAATAGCTTTTTGAAGATTGTTGGCATAATTATGCCCTCGCTTTAATCTTCTTTGGTTTTCGATTATAGCTTTTATCTCATCGTCAGTATGTTCCAACCTATCCTTTAATCTTTCTTTAATACTTAGAAAACAGGAGTCTTCAGCCATAAAATCCTCTAATCACATTTATCTGCTAGTTTATAAATCTCACTTACCTGTGCAGATTTTTTTCGAGACCGTGTTGTAACATCTTTAACTTTTTTAGAGTAGGTGGTTCTCTTTTCCTTTGGAACTAACTCTGGGTTATGTAACTCTTCTATATCTTTTTTTATTTTCTCGCTCACTGGTTGCAGGTCACTCTCATCAATTGTCGCTATAGCGTGTGCTGTCTCCTTGTCATTATACATATCCTCTTCAGGCGAATTAGCTTTTTCCCTCATTTCTACAGGATCAAAATTTAAATGTTCTTTAGCCTGCTTAGTTGATTTAGTTTGTTCAATTAGTAAATCAAGTTCTTTAATAAATTCTAGTTTTTCCTTAGTATTCTTCCAAGGAATTGATACTATTGATTGTTTCTTCATTGCTTCTAGTTTATCTGTAAATCTATGTAAAGAGTCAGGATCTACTCCTCGAATTAGGTCCACTTCTTCTGGTGTTAAATCTGGACGCTTACCTTGGTTCATTTTAGCTTCGGTTAGGTCTACAAATTTACCAATTTCTTCAAAAGTATAATCATGTAAACCTGCATAAACCCCCATCTCTTCTTTTGGTTTACCTTCAAATAGCTTAGAAAAGCTTATTTCCCCTTTATGAAATTGTTTTATTTTTTTAGCTGTAAATTTAATTCCAGAGAAAGCTACAGGGAATGCTATACTACTAAGTATTACGTTCGATATATTTTCCCATTCGTCAACGTCTCTCCGCTCTAGTCTCTGGTTAGGAAGTACAAGTAAAGCTTCGGATAGGGTGTTACCAACAACACCTTCGGCTATAGTAGCTCCAAGCGCCTTACCTGAACCCGAAATGAGAAAACTTTTTGAGATTAATCCCGTAGTTGCTGCGACATGTGTACCCCCGGCAGTCAAAACTCCTGCCGCAATCCCAACGGGATCTATACCGCTACCTAACAATTCCGCACCAAAACCCAAAAGGAAATTTGTAGGCCCTTCCGTTTGTCCATAAAGAATGACTCTCTCCAGGGCTTTTCTCTCCTCTTGATACTGAATTATTTTTTCAGCTTTTGCCCTGGACGTAGGCTCCGTCCAGGGGACATCAGGGTTTAATTCTTCATTTAAAATATCATGATGTGTTACATCGTCGTATCTTTGTGCCTTTTGAATTTGAATGCTTCTTAACCCTGACTTGAATGGGCCGCTCTCCCAAGCCAATTCAAATTTAGCCGCCAAGGTCTCACCAGTAGTACTTCTTTGGACAATAGGGGCGTCACTTTCGTCAGACTCTCCCGCCTCTTCCCCAAACTGCAATCCTGCTGGTATTAAATTACTCATTTTTTAATCTTTTTGAAAGTTCTTTATTAAAACCTAAGTTAAATTTTGGCAAATTATCTTCAGGGACTCCTGCTTTCCTTAGCATAGATATGGCTTCTCTCCGTCCCTTAAATACTCTGTCCTCGGGTGTTTGAGCATGAATAATTATTTCAGAGTAAAGTGAATTTGATCGAGATATTTCATCTTTACTTATAGTAAATTTAGATATATTTCCATTTTCATCTCTTGCCTTTAATGCTTTTGGTCCTTTGATATTAGTGGGATCAGTGTATACTATGTTGTAACCATCTCTTCTAGAGTTAAGCCTGAATACCATACCCTGCCGTACCGTATCCCAAAATCTTTCCTCTCCTTTCCCTAAAAATATATTCGCTTCCGGGGTTATTCCGGTTAATTTGGTTAAATTCTCGGGACTAATAAACAAGTCACCCTCTTTTAGAAAAACTTCCATCAATGCTTCAAGATCAGTCTTTATGGTTTTGTTCTTGTCCTTATCTTTTTGAGTTATTAATATTTTACTACTTCCAACTTCCGCTACTGAAAGTTCCCGTCTAACCATACTTGTTGCGAACTTTACAGCGTCTCCTTGTTCTGCACCTGTCTCCATTCTTGCTATTGTTATCGCTGTTAGCCTATCCACAAGATCATTTTTAAACGCAATTTCCGGGCCCATTGCGTTTGTGATGTCTACTACCTCTTTAGACACCCTGTCTCTTAATAATTTCCATCCACTCGATACCGTCTTTTGCTCATGTATCTTTTTTGCTGCTTTTATATCTGCTCGCAATAGAGCATTCTGCGTATTCTTATCGGTGAATTCACTAGCTATCACATACGGGGCCATAATAGAGGCACTTTTTTTCCCAGAGACTCCCGACATCTCTGATAAGACTTTAGGCCATTGTTTAAATTTTGTTTTAAAATTATTTAGGGCATCTACAGGATCTGTTGAATTTTCAAACAATGAAAGTTCTGTCCTCATAGTTTGAACTGAGGCGGTCTTAGGAGAGTAACCCCTATCTTTTTGCCAGTTAACAAATGCTTGACTACCTTCAGGATAAGGAGACGATCTTTTTGCAATACCGCCAGGATCTTCTATTATTTCTGCCTTTATCTCAAGGACCGCTTTTTCAATACTTTTCTGAGCTTCCAAATTATCTATAACAAATTCGGGGTTATTCGTTCTGGTCATTTCCATAATATCTTTAATTGTTTCATCCGTAGGTTTAGCCACTTCTGGAACATTTAATTGCAGTAAACGATCTTTTGCATGGTTTACTATAGCTATATTCACAAGTTTATTCATCTCTTGCGAAATTCTAGGTGTTTGGGGCAAAAGTTTCAACCTTTCGTAACTGTCCAAAACTGCTTTTTCTGCATTTAACGTGAATCTTCCAGATAACCTTCTCTCTAGTTCAACAAAGTTTTCAGTGTTTTTTGCTACTGTTATAGCAGCGTCCTCGTTCGCTCGTACCTGCCTTTCAATTGCTCGATCAAATCTTTTAGAATATCTCGCTATCTGTCCAGTAGACATGGTGGACAGTAACTCTTTTTTAGCTAAATTATTTTTTTCTATTTTTCCATCAAGAAAGTTTTTGCCTTCTATTAAAGAAGCACCCCCCTTAACTTCCATCATGTCCAGTACGCTAGTGGCATATTCGTAATCCTTTCCTTGCACTTTTAATAGCGAGTTACTATTATGAACCGTGCCTAGCTTCTCAGGCCTTGACGATAAATCACTCCTTAATAATTCCGCCGCCTCATCCAATGACAAACTATCAGCCGCACCCCTCTTGTTTAGGGATCTGATTCTATCATCTTCACTTTGTAGAAAGTTTAAATTTTGGACACGTTCGTCCGAGTCCCATTGGGCTTTTGCCGATGACTGAAAAAATGTAGACTTTAACTTGAATAACCTCTTTCCCCTTGATGTTGTTATTTGATCTGAAAGCTCAGAGGATTTCTCACTAAGTAGTTTTGTATTATTATCTGAATAAGTTTCGTAATCTGTTCCTGCAAAAAGCTCGTTACTTTCTCTTGTAGTTCTATTCCTCTCTGCTCTAAGTTTTGCCATACCGTCTTCAGCTTCTTGATTCGATTTTGCAATGAGATGTTTTTCTTGAATAGTCCCACCCAATTGGAGAACTGCTCCAGCTAGGCTTTGAGTTGCCCTTTCGGCTATACCTGAAGTAGAAGGCACTGCTCCAGCGGGAAGTTCTCTTGAAACTTTTCGCCCTGATCCAGCTAGTTTAATCTTGGCCATATTCATCTCCCCCTTAGAGCTTGACCGCCACCTCTAGCCAGAAACGAAAACGCTCGCAATTTCCCCGCCTTCTTCTCTTCCTTAGCTAGTCGTTCTTCTATATCCGCTCCCCTTAAAAGAGCTTCTGCCCTAAACTCTGCCTCTCTTCTTTCTATAACCAATTGTCGTTGTAGCTTTCGTTCTGTATCTGTGATTAATCTTAAACTGCTTTCGGCTGAGAGTCCTGCCGAAATACCTTTTACTGTTTGCTCAGCAGAAATACCTTGTGCTTCTAGACGTAGCTGTTCCGAGGTTATTTCTAACCTCTCCATCACTTCTATTGACTTCCTTCTATTTTCTCTTGCAATATCTCTTCTGCGCCTAGCGGCAGCTTCGCTTTCAGATAATGATGAGGCAATACCTGCTACAGTACCTATTCCTATTAAAGCTGGCCCTGCTGCTGCCATTATTCCACCACCTTTGCATATAAATAATGATCTACCCTATTATGGTCATAGGCTTTCATAATACCCTCTCTTGAAAATCCTAGAGTCTCGGCCCATTTCACACCCTTACTCCAACCAACTTCAATTGCCATAGTTACTCTGTGAAGACCAAGCTGAGTAATAACATAATTATTAATAAGGCGATAAATAGTTTTGTAAAATTCACACTTATACACGTCTACTAAGATAGATGGAATGATCCATACCTCGCCCACGCCTAGTCTTAAAAAATTTATTCCGGCTATACATATAATCTCATCCTTCTTTTTCAAAGTTAATACTGTCCTCTCCGGGCTGTCTAAACAATCCTGCATCGATTGCTCCAGATCCAATATAAGCATTTTAGGTAAAAAATCCTTTAAATGCTCTTGCTTGAATGGAGTGACCCTAATCATAAGTAATCCCTCTTAGTACAGCATTTAATATATTACTCGGATAAGGCTCGGCAGATTTCACAACTATATTAATAGTCTCTCCTGGGCTGCTTTGTAGCTGCACCCTTTTTATTGTACTCTCCACTTCTACACTATCAAATTTAACAGTGCTTTCAAATTTACCATCTTCTCGGCCAATAGTTAAGCCATAAGTTTTAGATATATTTAAATCAACTCGATCTATGGATTTTTTAGACCCCTTGGCGTCACCGTAGTTCCCCCCAATTTCAGGGTCTTGCAATATTATTTTACCTTCATACAATAAACCTACAATGACAATATCCCCTGTTTCTAATGTTGGAAGTCCACTTATTGCCCCTGCCGCAACATTAAATGTAGCAGGTACACGAGTCCCATTATGAGTCACTACAACATCGGCTCCCTCTAAGTGACCTAATCCACTAATTGAAGTCACGGGGCCGGCTGCTATGATTTCTCTATAGTGCGAGTCTAAAAATATAGGTGTCTGGGTCTCAAATCTAGCTGAGTCAATAGTGCTCGACCCAATGGTGGCAGTAGCGTCTAGTGTATTCTCGTTAAAGTTTTGACCTAACTTCTCAAGATAAAACTTTCTTACCCCGTCTACATCCCTGTCTATTGTTAGATAAATATCGTCAAAGTCTCCGTCAGGATTAGGGACAGAACAAACTCCCCATACATTGACATCATCTCCCGCTATAACATGTCTAGACCATGCATTTAATCCCGTCTCATCAGAAATACCTAGAGCTATTAAATCATTTTTAGATGTTATGACCCAAACTATGTCTGATATGCCTTGATATGCGAGATCGACTAATTCATCATTTATAAAAAAATTGTCCTTGGAAGATATTGTTCCGTGCTTATGGATTTCGTTATGTAAGACTGTTAGGTCATTTGACCTATAAGAGGAGTTCTTTCGATTGAATTTATAATCCCTTAACTGCTTTCCTGTTCTTGATATAAACAATATTCTATCTGCAACCCTAGCAACCTTACCTTTCCTTGACCCATACGAAGATTGCACCCGTCTTCTGGCCGTGAGGATAGAGAAAGCTCCCTCATTGGAGTCTGTCACAACATATTCAGCTCCAAGTGTACCTACCTGTAGAACTGTTCCAGAGTCAATCCATGTAACTTGATTGGCTTCTTTATTACCCAGCTCCATCGAAAAAGGGTCTGTCTCTTGTACGTCTCCAAAATAATTAAGGCCGCTAACGTCTGTAGTAGATCCTTTATCTTGTTCTAAACGTTCCTCCATCAAGTGGAATAAATTTCCTGCAAGCGAGAAAAATAACTTACCGGGCTCGGTTATGGTTCCTCCCCATACCGCTCTACCTTCGTAAATAGCTACTGATGATGGGTATCCGTCTACACCATTCCATGCAGTAATATGCCAGTTATCGGATGCTGTTATAGCACCAAAAGAAAGTTCAACATTTATTATAGGAACACCTGCTCCTGCCGTGAACTGCATATCAACATTAACTACTGCTGATGGTGACGGTCCGACAAGACTTGTTATTTTGGCTATACCTGTAGTTGTCCCATGAGTTATTTTTAACCTAGCTCCAATATGGCCTGTTTCAAAGATAGTGTCGTTTGCGGTTATTGTTGTTGCTGATGTTGCATTTGGGGTTAACGTTAAGGGAGTTACGTTTTTTCGATAAGGAAATCTCTGAGATGAGGAAATATTAAAACCTAGTGTAAGTGTGGTTACTGCTGCCGATATTTCAGCTATACTAAATGAATCAGTACCTATTCTCGTAACCACTATAGGGGGGATAAATCCGCTCTCATGGGCAATAAACATTTGATCGGCGCTCTGGGCGTAACTATATCCCCTAGGGTCAGTTAGGGAAGCTATTGCATTAGGGTAGGAAAAAAATATACTCCCTGTATCGACACCTATTCTTTCCGAGGCAGCATTGTTTTTATATATTTGTATAGAGTGAGTCGTTGTCGCTCCAGTGGGTATAACGTTAGTATTCTTTATGGCTATTACATAGGATATAGTTTTAGATACAATAAACGGTATTAAAGCTGGTCCTCCGCTCCCTGGTAAAACCCCACTAAATTCTGATATCTCTCTGTGAAATCTTGTACCGGGTCTTTTTTTAAGACCTGCTGTTTTAGTAACATTATAATTTTCTATTCTTTTAGCACTTTGTGCAAATTCTTCGACACTTGTTCTTGCACTAGCTTCTTCGCTAATTTCACCTAGTGCAAAAGAACTTTGGTTGTATCTAAAACGAGTCATAACTAAACCTAAAAATTGTCGTTAAACCCTGACGTAGGCCTAGTTCTCCTAGATGATGTCCAACTATTAGGGTCGTCCCATTCGTCTGGAGTATCTTCGCCAGCATCAAAAGATTGTGTAGTTCCTAAAACTTCTTTCGCTTTTTCATTCATAGCTAACGCTAGGTTAGCACTTTGGAATAATGGGAATGCTAGTTCTGAAGCAAGCAACCAGGCGAATGCTTCGAAAAATGTTGAGTCAAATAAATCTACGTCAGTTAAATTAAATACATATTTGATATTTAGTTCTGTAGTATTTGCAATTATCTTTTCGCCCTCTATTTTATGGGCCGTTGAATTGTCTTTACCTACCTGGGTAACTAATAAGTTATCATTAGGTAATGAGAATATAGAACCCTTACCCCATTGAGGTAAGGCAGTCGCTGTGTGTGTTCCCCCTCCTGTTGCTGCCGTAATGGATACAAATGTCCCAGATTGCGAATCAGCAAAGGTTAAGGCAAGTTTTACAAGTGTGGCGCTTATTTTTATTACAAAGTACTCCCTACCAGATTGTAACCCAGTAGGAAGAACACCTGTTGTAGATAGAGATATTCTATCCCCAGTGTTCTTTCCATGTGCCGCTATTGTTATTTCACTTGTAACTATGTTTACGTTGGCATCCACAAAGGTTAAACTATCTGCAAGCAACGTAACTCGTTTCGTGCTAAAATTCCATTTATGGCTTCTCAGTAAGCTTTTTCTTATTTTGTTATAAAGTTCACTACATAGAAAAGCCTCTTTGGACTTCTCGGTAAAAGAACTTATAGGATCTACTCCAAGTTTAGACAGGGCTGAATTGCATATATCAATCTTATTGGCCATGATTTCTCCTGCGTAAACTCGTTAATATATAAAACCCCCTGGCAAAGATTATGGAGAATCCTTACCAGAGGGCATGAGGCAGATTACGGCAAAGTATAGAGTACCACGAAGCTAAGCTTCGGGTTCACCGTGACATTTGCTCCTGAAAGAGTAGCCACAACTTGTGTCTCTTTCCCGAGTTTCAACTGCTGCATTCCAGCTTCGCTACCATCAGATTTTACTCTACCAGCACCGGCCGTAAGGTCGGCTTGGTTAATGAAAGCATTAGGATCTGCGGAAATTACTGAGCCGGAGGGATCTTCACTTGCTTCATGACCTAGGTCTAAGCGAGCGCCAGCATCCAAAGCTCCATCAGACTGTACCCAAGCATCATGTACTAAAGCACCTTCTGGAAGTTTTGGACCAAGAATGCGGTCTGCGATATTCATTGTGGCGGCAAGTTGCAAATCTTCCGTGAGAGATTGCATTTCACCACCGAGTTCACCTGGATCAATCTTTCGCTCTTTTACGCTTTGTGTGCGAGCAAAATTTCTTCCATTTAAATCAGCCATTTTAACCTCACAGGTTTTAAGTTAAAGGGGACTCTAAGCCCCCTATTATTATGCTTCAAAACAAATCACTTCTACGACTTTTTCTTCCTCAAGTCTGGTACACCCAACCGATTCGGCTGCATAAATCTGAGTCCCAAAACGTTTGTCGGTACGTTCTGCGATACGGGCAAAGATATCTACACCAGTGGCAGATAACATCCCATCTTCAGCCCATGTGATATTTGATCGTCCTTGGCCAGTGGGGAGCGAACCTACTCCTGCCCCAAGTTCTGAACCTACACCGCCATTAAACTCGTTGTAAGCTAAAGCACCACCTGGATTACTTATTGGAAGTCTTTCGGATCGAACAAAATCAAACCCATAAAACTCGCTGATCTTTCCAGTAGTAAGAGCTTGTACCGAAACAAAATCACTTGAAGTGGCTTTAGTCAGATTCATTAGATTTTGTTTTTGTTTATTGGTCCATGCCCAATACTTCTTAATGCTTTCATCGACATCATTTGCGTCATACTTTCCACCACAAGCAATAATTGTCTCAACAGTAAGTCCTACGCCTGTGGTAGTTCCGGCTGAATCAAAACATGCAAGTTTTTGAGTGTCTGGCAATGCAACAATTGTGCTTCCATCTTCTCCTGCTCGGGCAGACCCTAGAGCTGATTCAATAAAGCGATCATCTTTAAACCTATTTAAAGACATAACGGCTGCTTGAACATAAGCATCATCAGGATTAATGAGTAGACGTACTCGGTCCATTTTGTCGATCATATCCCCATATTCCGCATCTCTCAGAGTGTTCATTCTACGCGAGTGAGGAGTGTTTAAAATAGGGGTATCACCATGACGAGTAAGGATTTCTTGTGCATCAACCACTCCTACTCTTTCATAAAAATCAGCCTTGCTTGACTGTGTTTCTTGTCTGGCTTTACTAAAAAGCCGGGATTCTTTCTGTTGAGCAAGCATGATGATATTGTTTTTATACCCCTCAACAAATGCAACTGTGATCTCAAAACTACCGCGAGAACTAGAATAAAATCCTAGAAAAAAGCTCGTAATTTTAAGAAGGAAACATTGAAAACGATTCATGTTGACCTCTTGGTTAAAGTTATACTAATAGTTCCGGTGAGTTGCCCCTTTCAAGATTCATCCTGCTAGATACTTTAACGAGATCGACAAGCGGTTGTCCCATACCTACTTATGCAAAGTATAATGAAACAGCTTGTTAGTGTCAACCTTATACTACTGATCCAGAAAAAGCGCCGGCTACTTTATTGGCCTGCTTTACCCCGTGAGCAATCTTTAATAATCTTTGGTACTCGGCGACCCATAATCCGTGCTCTTTGCTGGCGGTCCTGGCTTCAGGTTTTTGCATGTGTTCTTTTATTGCTTTTAGTGCATCCTGTGGTTCCATCCTAGCAGTTTGCCGGGCCTTAGTATCAAATGTGTCATCTTCCTGAAGTAAGCCTTTTCCCACTTTTTGAAATAGTTCAGTTAATAATGGGTCATCAAAATAACCTCTGTCTGAAAAAGCTTGCATTTGCTCGTCATCTGCAAATTGCTTTAATCCAGCCATTGCTTGGTTTAAATTTGAGCCGTAAGCCTCCCCCCATGTATCTTTAAGTTTCTGTTGCTCTTGTTCAAATATAGCATCTGCTTTACTTTTTTGTTCCTCTGCCCCAAGTTTTATGGACTCATTGAAAGCATCGGCAACTTTTTGAAAAGCCTCTGGTCGTATCCCATTTTCATGTGCTGTTTTCACTAGACTTTTAAACATATCATCATTTGCCTTAAGACCTTCTGGAACATTATTTTTAACTTTATAATCGTTCAAATCTTTAGGTATTCCAATCTTTGAATTAAATTCCGCCCATTCGTTAGAGCCCCACTCTTCTTTAGGTACTGGAACTTTATCTGCTCCAAGTAATCCTTGGTTGTGAACATAGGATTTTAAAACATTTCCCATGTTTAATTTCCCGTCATTATCAAAAAAATTTTTCAATGGACCGTTGACTGCATTTCTCACGCTATCATCTACACCGTCAGGAAGGCTAACGACTGGTCCATTGTCTCCAAGACGCACACCTCCGGCGTCTTGTTCCCCTTCGTTTCCTCCATCCGTTCCACTATTTCCAGCAGCTGCTGTATCATTTCCGGGGGGACTATCTTCATTGGTTGCGCCGCCTTCATTACCCCCTCCTAGGAATCCACCCTCTCCGTCAGCGAAAAACATGAACTGGAAAATCAAAATGTAAAAAAACCTATTCACTAATTGCATACCTTGCCTCCTCATCTGCTCCCCTCTTCATTAATTCTAACACGATCTTGGGATCAGTTTGAAATTTAGTTAATATATATAAAACTAGTTCTCTCTTACCTTCGTTTAAATGCGTTTGAACATTCGGGCATTTAGAAGAATATGTTGGGCGTAAAAAATTTGAATTATTCATTAAATCATAAAGAACTACCTGGCCTTCTTTTGAATTGAATATATGTTTATACGCTTTAATAATATCAGCGGTACGCTGACTTCTTTTGAATAATGCCATATCTGCCCTTTATCCGGTTATACTCTTAACGCCTGCACCTGCATTTTTCAATACTTCCGAGTCTGTAACTCTTTGTGCATTCTCTGCTTCCATATCTTCGCTATCTCTTTGCTGCTGCCTTAATTCTTCAACTTCTTCTAGTGATCTAAATAACTTTTCGGGGACTCCATGCAACCCCGCTAAGTATTTTATGGCCATATCTCCATCTAGTATTTGTGTTGTCTCTGGTTGAATGGCCGTTACCGGTCCAGATGCTTCAATAAATCTTAGAAAGTTCTCGCTTTCAGACAGTCTTTGCGCTCGCGCAATCTGTGAGGAGAATATAACATTTAACTCTACACCTTCTAATATCTCTGGAGAATCTGGAGGCATTAGTCCTTTTGATTCCATTATTGATATAAGTCTTATAATTAACGGTTGTAACATTTCGTCTGTTAACCTAGCTAACTGAGGGCCAAATAATTTCAACTGTTCATCAATAGCGGCATTAACTTCTGTAGCTGTAGCCCTATCTCCTAAATCTAATTGTAATTTATCCACAAAGAAGGCTTCTTTTATTTGCTGCCTAACCTCCTGAATCATGTTCAATCCAATACCTGGGTTAGACTTAGTATCTAGCGCAAATATCTTGTCCTCAGAACCTTCTCTATAGAAATTAATCCCACCTGGATTAATGTTGGCTTTTGGAAATGTACCATCATCAGGGACCATCATTGGTGGGTCTGTTCTTTTCTGGGCAGACCTTATAACGTCTTTCATCATCCTGTTTAACATTCGTATATTATGAATACATTTCATGGCCGGAGACCTGCCATAAACTTCGCCAGATACTTTCATCCATCTAGATACGATATATGGAAATTGTTTAAATCCAGATTCTTTTAGCAGTAACTCCTCGTCTCTCCATATATGAAAAGAGGCCCATGCCATATTAACTGCACCAAGCTTTCCAAATTTTACGTCATCTCTAGGCAGTATCGTATGTTGTATTATATGTTTTTCGTTTGGTTTCTCTGAGAATCTTTTTAATTGGTTACTATCAAACTTCTCTGTTTTGTATTTCTGCAACATCTGTCTGCCGGTCATTTTAAATTCTGTAGTTATACAATCCACTCTTTTCTTATGGTTTTCCATAATCCAATATTCGTATATTGGGGTAGATGTAAAATGTACAACGTCTTCCTTGTCGGGCATTTCTCTTATTACACCGGTACCTATTGTTACAAGGTCGATAAAAAATTCATGTATCTCTGGTTGGAAATTTGAATTGCTTAATATGTCATGCCCTATTTTCACAACTTCCTGTAAATATTTCTTAGCTTTCTCGTCTTCATTAACTTTGCTATCTGATGCATGAAGTTCCCACCACATTTTATCTGGAGGTGTAAGCATAGTGTTTAAAGCTGATGCCAATAATTCAACGTAATGGCCTGGAGACGAATCAAATACCTTGTCCCCTTTCTGTTCTCCCCCAACTTTATTGAGTCTGTTCCATACATCATCTTTGTCTGGTAGAACTAGCTCTAGGACTTCTTGCCAAAAAGAGTCCCAATTATTGCGCTCACCTTTAGCATCACTATGTCGTTGCATTAATTTTTTTACTTGCTGTGACACTATGGCCTCACTAACATGGATTGCCTTCTTCCAAAGGCTTCTGGTGATCTTCTGGATACCTCTACTTCTTTTTCTCGTTCAGTAAAAGCTGTCACTAATCTAGTCAATTGGTCTTCGGATATATCAGAAAAACCTGGATCAAAAAATTCTCTACTTTGCTCTACGCCAAGATTAAGAAAACCTTTTGATTTCTTGTGTATTTTCATAGTAGTTTTTCTAACTTTACCAGGAGTTTTTAATTGCCCGGACCCAGGCCCTGCCAATGTAGCTCCTGCTTGTAAAAACTTATTGATATCGGTTTTAAGAAAACCTTCCCTTTCTTTTGTGGTTGTACTTGACGAACTTGACATAGACTCTCCTAACCGAGTTCATTGTAAGACATATCAGCGTAAACAGGCAACCCATTATTACGACTAGCATTAAACTCATCTTTGCGGTCATCGAGAGCACTATATTTGAACATATCATACCCATGGCTTGACCAATCCTTAAGAGGGTTATCCTTGAAGGTCATTCTCTTGGAATCCCATTCTCTCTGGTAATTCGTGAGACATTCTATGAGTCTACCACAATTTTCTTCGTTAATGTCACAATCTTTTAGTCTTATACGAGCTGCCTGCATACCGTTCTCGTTGCTTGTTCTTTTTTGTATAGTCAAAGGCCTAAGCCCTAATTTCTCTGCAAGACTTTTTCTAGTGGCCCCAGTTACCATTAAATCCCTTTTGTTACCATCCCATGGCCATACATGACGCCCGTAAATGTATGGTTTCCTTTGAATAACATTTGCTAAGTACCAGTCAATACCTTTCCCGGTATCTTCGTAATAATCAATATATCTCCACCTACCGTTTACATATTGCCGAAATCCTATGGCCGTATGGTCATCCATACCAAGATCCCAGAAAGTAACAACTGGGATTGCAGGTACCCATGGAAATCTGCCTATTGTTCCATCAATTCTTTTATCGTTTATTATTTCCCCAAAGAAACTTCCCCTGATAGCGGCGGTGAATGAGCATTCTAATTCCTGTTCGTATTCTTCCGGGTCCATGTCGGCCCGCATTTCGTCTAGTTCTTCCTGTTCCATAACCCCTGTTTCTGAGGCTTTAAAAACCGCTGTGTACCATGAGGCGTTTGCTTCAGCTTTTTTAAGTCTGCTGTAAAAATGATTTTGCCCTTTCGGAGTACCAATAAAAATAGCCCATCCCTTACGATCAGACAAAGCAGGTCTAACCACTTCACCCCATATAGAGGGGTCACATTGAGCATATTCATCCAAAATTGCGCCGTCCAAATACAAACCCCTGAGAGAGTCAGGATTATCAGCACCGAGTAACATGAACTTGATAAAATCACCTTCTCGGGTAACTGTCCCTGCTGTATTTTTTTGTTCTGGGCGATGTATTGAGACCGTGAGTTCACTTTTATTTACCTCCCTGAAAGGAATATTTTTAGTAAAATCTAATAAATATTCCCATGAAATCATCTTTGCTTGCCTGTACGTTGGTGCAATATAAGCATACTGAGGCCTATATCTATTACACCGCAATCCCTGGTCTACCATTTCATTTATAGACAATACAGTTTTGCCAAAACGTCTATGGCAAACTAGAACATTAAAACGCAAAAGACTTTCATGAATTAACTGCTGCAATCTCCTGGGACTGTAGCCTGTGGAAACACGTTCCTCCCCTTCGGGTAAAGGCTTTCCTTTCCAAGATTTACCTCTACCCATAGCGGGATTAAATTTATACAGATCCAACTGATTCTTCTTTCCCTAGTCCAATGCTGGCTGCGCCTGCTTCAGTTAGACTAACCATTTGTTGGCGTTGAGTTTCTTTTAAAGCTTTATTCAAATGAAATTGCAGAGCATCGATTAGTGGCACGGTCTCGGTATCTGCCCTGGCAACAGCTTTCCCATATACCCACTCTACATAATCTTTACTTAATCCTAAAAACTCACCTTCCACTAAAACATACTTCTTTTCCATTTCAAACCTCACCTTTGCCTATTTGGCTGTTTCCGACTTTCGCCGCTTTCTTCTATTTCCTCTTTCCATAACTTCCTGCAAACGGTCTCCCATTTTTTTACATTTTTCAATCAGTACCAAATTTTCAGAATATAACCCATCACATTTTTTATGCAATTCAGCACACGCTTCCTCCAATTCAGCGACACGGGAATCAGAGGCACCACCAGACCCTTCTGATAGTCGGTAAAGTTCGTTCTCGAGTTGTTGAACCTTCCCCCTTAGTAAATCCTTCTCCCTGTCACCATTCATAAAATTGTGCTCAAGACCACCGGGCTTATCCCTTTTGGTCGTCAGATCCACTAATTGCCCCGTCTTCGGGTCCAAGTATCTGTTCATTCTTAACCTCCCCGTCTACTGTTATGGGCTCCGCTCTGCGTATCCCTGTATCCACAACAATTGTCACACCGCCTTCCCCCGATCCCCCGTTTATCTTATCTCCGTAAGCTTCGGGGTTATCCACTCGAGCCTGGTACTTCAATTTATCAAAACGCAATTTGGCTCCAGGAACACTCTCTTTATCAAGTATCCCCTCTTTTTCAGTATCTTCAATAATTTTCTCAAATGCCTGCTCAGCCCGCATACGCTTAGCTGCTCGTATGGCCTTCTCTAACTCAGGATGGCTCGCCCGCCATTGTGCCAAAACACCGCTACAGGGAGTCCCCGGTAGCTTGTAAAACTCTCGCAGAGTCCCGTTGTGAGCCTTGGCTATGTGTTGGCATATAATAGATTTCCACTGCTCCGTGTAAACCCACTTATTCATACCTACAAGGGCTCCACGGTTCTGTTCTCTTTGTCGGGCCGTGCCGGCTATGGCCTTGGATGGACAGGGGCTCTCTTCGACCACCTCTCCAGTTAAAGGGTTAATTTCTTGTACTACACCCTCTTTAGTGGTAATAAAGTAGTTATCTAATTCCGCGCCCATGTCCCCACATTAGCAAGAATTATTTCAGATTGCAAGAGAGGCTTCGCTCGTCCATGAGAAAAGCCTCTCGACGCTTTTTGTGGGAAATCCTCCCCACAACTAGGCAATATGCCCCAGGTACTTTTATACTCTCATTTAAGGCGGCTCATGACTAGTTTTGCGGTGCCCCTGCTTCTTCACGTTCCTGTAGGCATTCTTCGGCAAAATAGTCCACATAAGCTGCTAGGTTTAAGTAGCGTTCCGTTATTCTCTGGTTGATTAATTCTAGCTTTAAAATTTTATTTTTAAGAAAGGCTTCCCTTTCCTGGTGTTCTTCCAATGACTTAGTGCTGCTCGAACAACTGATAAGAATAAAACTGATTAAAATAATGATTCGCATAATATAACAATTGTTACATAGACCGGGTGCAACGACAAATTGTGAAATGAAATAACCTGGATTCTCGGCTCAGTTAGTCCAGGTTAATGAAATAACATGGATTAGTGAGACAAAGTTGTCTTATATTATCAGATTGTGACCAGATTATCGGGTCATTTTTAACAAGTCATAGATGCGACTTTATTTGAAAAGGGTTTACTTGATTCAGGGGGTCGGGTATTTATTTTTCATTTTTGTTTTCTGAATACGGGGAACCTTCGGGCGATTCGAAAATTTCCTTGGGGGCCCCCACCCCCCTAATTCCATATACTTAGCCGCCCCCAGG
>Ga0255055_10000793_pt1 | contig 23982 bp, 29 predicted proteins | sample JV7_2_27_MG_FD_188633 | JGI IMG/M metagenome (GOLD analysis project Ga0255055, IMG submission 188633) | Seawater microbial communities from Jervis Inlet, British Columbia, Canada - JV7_2_27 | ecosystem: Environmental > Aquatic > Marine > Inlet | place: Canada: British Columbia | collected...
CCCGACCCCGGACCCAGGTCTCCGCATCTCCATCGAGGATCAGGAACCAGTCTTCCCAGCTCATCCCGAGCACCTCCCCGTGACCTTCCCCCACGGAATCGCATACGAGCAGTTCGACGGACACTGTGCGTCGGTTCCGCAGAAGATCGGCACGCACCAGTTGCAGTCGGCGGGTTTGGCATCGACGATCAGAAGAAACGCAGCCAGCAAAATCGAGCCGATGAGCACGACAATCCAAGCGTTGCGAAGTTCACCGGGCGCAGCAGACATGGCTACTCCTTTCCAAAAGCCTGATCAATACGACCCTGCCGGTAGGCTCTCGTTTTCATTCGATACAGAATTTCGGATGCGGAAACGATGAAGATCACGGCGCCGATTAACAGCAGATCAGCCAGCATGGAATCTCCCTCCTTGCCCTCCATCGTAGCACCGATCGCCCGATTTAAGACACCCCGGTTGGCAAGATCCGAGATTTAGGGTAGTGAAGTCCCTGTGAAGCACGGAAAACGCGTCACCTTCACCGACCGCGAGCGCGAGATCTACGATCTCCGGCACTCCAAGACCCCTCCGGTCCCCTTCGAGGCGATGGGAAAAGCCCTCGGAATCACCAAGGGCTCCGCCCACAGCATGTACCGCGCCATCTGCCGCAAGATGGAGCGGGCACAGATGAACCCCGAAGAGGTGGTCGAGAAGCGCCGGCTCAAAAAGGCCCGCAACGGCAAGCGCGCCCGCTTGAAATTCGACGACCCCGACAAGTCTCCGCCCGAGGCCCAAAATACCGGTACCCCCTCGTTCGAGAAGCGCGACCCACAAACTGCTGCCGCAGTTTTGGATGAAGTATCCCACGCCCTGCGCCCCTCCATGGCCGCCATCGGGCGCAAGTACGGGGTGCCCATAGACCTACTGAATCGCTTCATGGAACGAGTCGACCGCCAGTACCGGGCACTGGTCGAGGAGGTGAAAGCGCCGCGGCTGCAAGAGCTGGTGGACCTGACCGGAGCGCGGGCCCGCGCCGTGCTCCAGTCAATCACGCCCGAGGACATCGAATCCGCCTCGCTGCGCGACAAGGCCGTGGCGATTTCTATCCTGGTGGAGAAGCACCTGCTGCTCGAGGGCCGTCCCACCCAGATCATCGAGAACCGCGAGGATGACCAGAATCTCGACCGCGTGATCGGGTTCGTGTTGGAGGAAGCCAATCGCCGCGGCATCACCTTCGACCTGGACCCCACGACCGGCGCTATCAACCCCATCCGCGACGACCCCAGCCAGTCCTACGGCCCCGGCGCAGGGAAGTTCCATCAGCTCAACGCCAAGCTGAACAAGGAAAATCCCGGTGGCTAAGCCGCGCCCCATCTCGGTGCCCGAGGACCTGTCGGAGGTGGGTCGCCAGCACCTGATCCCCATGAGCCAGGCGCAGTTCTACACCTACGCCTCCGACTTGATGCGCAAGCAACAAACCAAGCGCAAGAACCAGCAGATCCTCTACTACCAGCCCGTGACGAAAGAGGCGATGAAGATCCACACCGCGACAGAAAGATATGTAGGTGTGGGAGGTGGGAATGGCAGCTCCAAGACTGAGACCTGCCTCGTGGACATGGTGGCCGAGGCCACCGGGATCATCCCGTACTCTCTTCGCGACGTGGGCATCGACTGGGCCGAGCGGTTTCGCGGCCCCACGCAGAATCGCGTCATCGTCGAGAGCCTCACGACGACGCTCGAGAACATCATCCTGCCCAAGCTCCAGTACTGGCACTGGACCGGGATCGACCGCCCGGGCGGCCAGCGCGGACACTGGGGCTGGATCCCGCGCTCGTCTCTCATACAGGGCTCGTGGGACAAGAGCTACTCTCAGAAGCTCCGCACCTTGCGCATGTACTGCCGCGACCCGGAGCAGCCCGAAAAAGTGCTGGGGGAGTCGACGATCCAGTTCATGGCACACACGCAAGATCCCTCCGACTTCGCGTCGGGTGACTTCGACCGGGTGCTGTTCGACGAGCCGAGTCGTTATGCGATCTTTCGTGAGAACGAGGCGCGGACCATGCGCGTCAACGGCCGCATCTTCCTCGCCATGACCTGGCCCGATGACCCTGAGATTCCGATGGACTGGCTCTTCGATGAGTTCTACGACAAGGCGCAGCCGGGCGACGCCAAGCACAAGAACTACACCTGGATCAATCTCTATACGACTGACAATCCGCACCTGAACCAAACGGCTGTCAGCGAGCAAGCTGATAGTTGGAGTGAGCAGACGAAGCTGGTGCGAATCTACGGGCAGCCGATTCGCTTCAGCAAGCGCGTGCATCCACTGTTTACGGATCAGGAGCAGTGGTGGTGCTTCGATTGCCAGAAGGTGATCGCGCCCACAGACGGCCGCTGCCGTTGCGGCACGCAGAACATCACGCAGTTCAACCACGTCGAGGATTTCGAGGCGTCGGGCTCGTGGCCCACGATCTTCTTGCTGGACCCGCATCCAAGGAAGCCGCACATGGGGATCTGGGTGCAGGTGACCCCCAACGACGACTACGACCAGATTGACGAGATCCTGTGCGACGGCTCAGCGGAAGACCTGGCAGCGCAGGTCTATGCGCAGGAGCAGGAATTGGATCTGAACGTGGTGATGCGGTTCATGGATCCGAACATGGGAGCCACGGGAGCCCGCGCTGCGCTCGACCGCGAGATCACCTGGCAGGACGAGTTCGATCGGGCCGGGCTACCACTAGCCCTGGCCGACGACTCCGGCGTGGGGCGCAAGCGCATCAACGACTCGCTCAAGCCCGACCCTCACACGCTGCGTCCCCGGATGCGGATTCACTGGCGTTGCTCGAAGACCATCCATCAGTTCAAGCGGTTCGTGTGGGATGACTACCGGCTGAACCTCGAGAAGGATCAGAAGCAGATTCCCAAGAACAAGGACGACGATTTCCCGGCGCTGTGGCGGTACTTCCACAATGAGGATGTGACGTTCCAGCAGGCCAATTACGGGGCGCCGATCATGCGCCACGGCCGGGAGGACACCGCCGCCTCTCGGGTCCGTCGCGCTGTGGGTTGAGGGCGACATGGAAGGACATCGACTGAGCGTTCCGTTGGATCTGTTGCGTCGGCTGGCGCTTTCCAGCCGGGAGGCGGCCAAGCTGCTCGACCATGCCGGGCAGTGGAAGCAGGCCGGAGAAGCGGAGCAAGCGGCGATGGAGGCCGACGAGGTAGCTCTGCAAGAGATTTGCAGCGACCACCTCGACAACTAGGAGGAGCGATGTCCCAGGTCACCTCGTGCGACGGCTGCGGACAGGTTCAGGGCGAGGAAGAGACGTTCTTTGCCTATGGAGTTACGGAGACGCTCGAATACTGTGTGGAGTGCTGCGGGTTGGTGGATTCCTATCTGTGCGAGCGAGACGAGCTGCACACCCGGCTGGCCGAGGAGTTTCAGGACGACGTGCAGGCTTTGATCCATGCATGGCTCGCGGATCGCCCCAATGGGAAGCTGCCCGACTTTCGGAGAACCAAATGAGCAAAGTACGAAAAGTTGAACGCCTACCCATATATTACGTTGAGTGGGAAGATTCTGAATCATGGTCCGGTTGGTCTAAGAAAGATAGATTCCCAGAGTCTAATCTTTGCACGACGGTTGGATTTCTTGTTGCGGAAGAAGAACGATATTTTTTATTCGCTGGTTCCAATGATGGAATAATTAATGGTTATGTAAGCGAAGTGATGAGAATTCCTAAGGTGGCAATACGAAAGAAGCGAAGAATTCGGTATCCCGATGGTTGAGCAAGCCAGATTGGAAGCCCGGATCGTATGTCCCACCTGCAACGTAACCCGGTTTCGCCTCTACTCCACTCCTGCACAGGGCAACGGCTCGGGGATCCGGGCGAACCGACTGGAGCCGACGCCGATCGGCAACGATCACAAGCAGTGCTTCCGGTGCGGGACAGCGCTGGAACGGAGGGAGGCGTGAGGGTCCGCGTCTCCAGCACCTCGACCGGCACCAAGATCGGTCCGCTGATGCTCACCGATCCGACGCCTGTGGTCGCTGCCTATTCCATGCGGTTCGATGACGAGCTGGTGCTCGCGGATGCAACAGCCGGGGCGTTCACGGTGACGCTGCCGGATGTGACGCTCGACGCGCGGCCGTTCTACGTGATCAAGAAGGTCGACGCCGTGGCGACGGTCACGGTAGACGGTAACGGCAGCCAGACGATCGATGGCGCACTGACCGTGGACCTGGCTTCTCAGTGGGATTCGCTGCTGCTCGTCCACGACAACGCGGCCTGGTACAAGGCATGAGAAAACGCGCCGGCTGCTGCTCGCTTTGCGATGTCGAGGTATTCGAGGTCGGCGATCGGAAGCCTAACGGCGACCCGAAGCAGATTCTGGCTCCTCTCGAAAACGCTCGGCGCTTGACGTTGGTTCTTTGGAGTGGCCACACGGCCAATTTGACCCTGTGTGGTGAGTGCCAGCTGACGCCGGATCGGATGTCGGAGATTCACGCGACGATGGTCGAGGCGCTTCATCGCGGCACTCAGCACCGGACGATTCCGTTGGAGCCCGCGGCGGCGGAGACGGAACGACGGATGCTCTACATGGCAACCCAGGACATTCCGATGGGAGTCCTCGAAGATCGTCTCTGGACGGAGGTACGCTGACATGACCGCTCCGCCGATCACTGCCCCGAAGCGTGAGCGGACCCGCCGCAACCGGCTGCGTAAGAAGAAGCGCGAGCTGGCCGAGCGCGTGATCACGTTTGCCAAGGACGACCGCGACGGCCGCAAGGACACGCGCGAGCGTCGTCTTCAGCTGCAAGCCAAGCTGCGGATGTGGCAGGAGCGGGTGGAGAACCTGCCCTGGCCCGATGCCAGCAACGTGGCGCTGCCCGACATCGCGACCGCAAGCTTGATTGCTCAGGACTCCCTTCACAACGCGGTGTTGAGTAGCCGGCCTGCTGTCACTTCCAAGGCCGTGAGCCCGGGGGGTGAGGATTCTCAGGATCTGATCGACGACCTGCTCGACGCGCAGTTCTTCGTGGAGCACGACGGCGAGAAGACGATCGAGGACATGGCCCAGAACTTCGTCGAGGAGGGCCACACTCAGGTGCTCGTGACGTGGGTTCGCGAGAAGCGCTCGATCACGGATGTGCGAGTGCTGTCTCGGTTGCCGTTCGAGGTGGAGCCCGCCCAGTGGTTCCTCGAGCAGATCGGCAAGCATTTCACCCAGGTTCCGGTACACCGAGAAGATGAGGACGGCTGGGATTGGCGCATAGAGGAGGAAGACGGCCACGTCAGTGTCAAGTTCTATACCCGGCCCAAGGACGGCAAGATCGAGATGTTGATCAAGCGGGACGTGGTGGTGCATGACGGTCCACTGCCGATTGTCTACGAGTACGACCGCTGTCTGTACCCGCCGCGCAGCAAGAATCTTCAGCCGCCCACCCCCAAGAACCCGGGCGGGGCGCCGCATGTGATCTTCGTGGATCGCCCCACGGTGGACGAGGTGAAGCGGCTCCAGCGCAGCGGCTTCTACGATTTGATCGGCCCCAAGGACATCAAGAAGATCGAGAAGGCGGCGATGGACCGCACCGAGGATGACGAGGAGCGGCAGAAGGATGCGTTCCAGGGGGTGGATGACGAGACGCCGATCAAGGAGACGAGCCAGACCCGGGTGACCCGGTTCCTGTGCTTCGATCGCTTCGATCTCGATGGCGATGGGCTCGACGAGGACGTCTGCTTCTGGGTGCTGAAGGAGGGCGGCTGGCTACTGAAAGCGCGGCCCATGACCGAGCTGTATCCCACCAAGGACGGAAGGCGGCCAATTGCGGAGGCAGCGTTTTTGCCCGAGGCGGGGCGCCGCGAGGGGATCTCGCTGCCGGAATTTCAGGAGGCGCTCCACGACATCTCCAAAGCGACCTTCGACCAGATGGTGGACTCCGGCACCCTGGCGAATACTCCGTTCGGCTTCTATGACCCGACCGGGAACATGAAGCCCGACGTGATCACGATCTATCCGGGTGACCTCTACCCGATGCGCAACCCGCGGCAGAACGTCCACTACCCGACGTTTGCGGCTCAGAGTCAGACGTTCGGCATCAATTTGATGACGCTGGTCGACAAGATGGATCAGCGGCTCACGGTCTTCAGCAACGAGCTGAACACCGGACAAGTGCCCAAGGGCCGGGCCTCTGCTCTGCGAAACGTGGGATCAATTGATCGGATCCAGCAAGCGGGCGAGGCCCGTCCCGAGCGTGTGCTGCGCCGCTTCTTCACGGCGCTGAAGCAGATGTTCTCGTTGATGCACGAGTTCAACGGTTTCCTGATGCCGCCGGAGAAGCAGTTCACGCTGGTGGGCTATACGCGCCCGCATCAGAATCCATATCGCAAGGTGACAGCGTCGCAGGTGAACCGCGGCTTCGTGTTCGACTTCACGGCCAACGTCAAGAACGCCTCGCGGGGTGCTGCTTTCGAGCAGCTCCAGCAGGCGATGGGCTTGACGATCCAGGCGCTGCCGGTGGAGATGGGGATCACGCAGCCCGAGAATGTGTACCGGCTGCTGTTCGACGCGCTTCGCAAGATCGGCTTGAACGAGCCGCAGCGCTACATCAGCGAGCCCACTCCAGCCAGCAACCTGCCGACGATTCTGGCGGAGGAGGCCATCGCCAACCTGCTGATGGAGCAGGCGCCGTTCGGCGAGCCGTTGGAGGGGGCGCAGCCGCATCTCGAGAAGCTGATCGAGTTCGAGCGGGATGATGAGCAGTTCGCAGCCATGACCCGGCGCGGCGCGCAGATGTTCAAGATCTACGCAGAGGAGGTGGCGCGCAAGGCGCAGGAAGAGAAGCAGCTGGCTGCGCAGGCGGCGCAGGCGGATCAGTTCGGAAATCCGGTAGGCCCTTCAGGACCGCGACAGCCGCAGGCGCCCGCTCCGGTAGATGAGGGCAACCCGCCCGTGCAGGGTGCGGAGCTACTCAACGAAGAGCTTCAGGAGGGTGGCGGATGAGCTTGAGTCGGGAGGAGTATCAGGGGCGTGTGGATGCGGCACTCAACGACCATCACCGCCAACAGGCACGGAAGGTCGAGGCGGCTATCTACCAGCTCCGGCAGGCTGAGGTGCCGATCACGAAGCTGACGCAGGACCCGAATTGGAACTACTACCTGTCGCTTCTCCAGTCCAAGATCGAGGAGTCCACCATGTCACTGCGCGCAGCGCAGGAGGACCGAACGGTGGACTTCAGCCATGCCGTGCTCGCAGAGCGGCGGGCTCAGGTGTTGGCTTGGCAGGCTCGGATCGACACGCTCGAAGAGGTGCTTCATCTGCCCACAGACATTTTGTCCGGTGCGAAGGCGAATGTTGAAGAGGGTTGATCTCCGCTGCCCGAAATGCGGCCGACTGCTTTTGCGTTTCGCGCCAAGTGCGCGAAACGACATAGAAATCCGTTGCCGCGGCTGCAAATCCTGGGTGCTTTTGGAAGGCTTCCACCTGTCGGTGTCCCCGGGTTCGGTTGACATGGCGAAAAACATGGCGTAATGGACTGATAGAGCAGCTTTATCGCGCGCCCTTGAGCGCCTACAACAGGCTGTCGGAACTCGCGGTTCCGGCGGTCTGTTTGTCGTTTGAGGATCGGTGGAAGCGGCTCAGGATTCGCCGCCCGAAGCGGCAGCGCAGTCGTCAACCCGCATCGACAACGGGAGGGAGTCTCATGGGTATCGGTGGTACAGAAAATCCGGCAGGTGCTTCTCAGTCCGAGCCGGGAGACTCCCAAGAAAACTCGATCCCGCATTCCCGTGTGGTGGAGATGGTCGGGAAAGCCAAGGACGAGATGCGAGCCGAGAACGAGCAGCAGCTCCAGGCTCAAGAGCAACGGCTTCGCGCCGAGGCCGCCCAGATGATGGCGGCCCGGCCCGAGGCCCAGCCTGCCGTGACTCGCGAGTCGCTCACCCAGATGGTGAACGAGGGCACGATCACGCAGACCCAGATGGACGTCGAGCTGGATCGCCAGCGCGCCGCACAGATCGAGCAGGACATCGATGCCAAGGTTGAGGCCAAGGTCAGCGAGCGCGAGACGAAGAAGAAGGTTCAATCGGAGTTCGACGCCTACCTTCAGGCTATGCCCTCCATCAAGGTCCGTACCAGCGACGAGTTTCGTCGGGCGGGTGTTGAGATGAAGAAGCTGATGGATGAAGGCCATCCCAACGATCTGCGCACCGAGGTGCTGGCGATGAAGCTGGCCTTCGGTCCCGCAGAGGCGCTGACACGCAATCCGAACGATCGCGAGACGCACGAGGATGGCGCAGGTGGGGATGGAGGAGCTGAAACGAAGTCCTCGACCGAGGAGCCCGGCGGCCCGCCCAAGGGTCTCGATGCGCGTCGCAAGGCGTACTACGAGAAGGAGATCGCCCGCGGCATCTACACCGGCTGGGACGATCCGATGGTGGTGAGCCAGATCAAGCGGGTGGGTGCGTGAGTCAGACCCTGATCATCACTCCGCAGCAGTTCAACGAAGCACAGCGCCGGATCGGTTCGGCCACGCAGCGCCGGGAGCGTAGGGCCAAGTACATCCACGAGCGACAGCAGCGGGCGAAGCAGGAGCACGAGCGGCTGGCCCACCCGGGTCGTCCGGCTCGCCGGGCTGAGGGCGGCTGGGTCACCGACATGGCGGAGTGCAAGAGCGGGATTCTGCTCTGCCGCAAGTGCTCTCCTAAGTTCGATCCCGAGCGGTATCACTACTACCGGACGACTGAATTCCTCGTTCACGGTCCCTGCGATGGCTGCAAGAGCTACTCGCCGCCGGGGCAAACGACTTTTTTCATTCACCAGAGTTTCGTGGGTCAAAAGCACGGCCAGTGCTGGAAGCCCCGATAAGGAGAGGATCATGGACATCGCTTTCACGATCGGCGGCGGCGGGCTTCACATGCGGAATTACCAGATGGAGGCCACAGCCATCAACAACGGAGTTCCGGTGATGTCGGACGGTGACACGCTCAACACGTCGGGATGTCTTCCGGTTTCGACGACCAGCGCACTCAACTGCATTGGTCTGTCCGTGGACCAGAATCGCACGGCGTCCACGCTGGCGCAGGTCGCTGCCACGGGCGGGGATCTCAGCGACGGCAACAACGCTTCGTTCGTCAAGGTCTGCATCAACCCGGATGCGGTCTTCCGCGCCAAGCTCAGCGGCGGTGCGACCGAGGATACAGCGCTCGGCGTCATTACGCAGACTACTGCGGATGCGACGGGACTCGCCCTTGCGGTTGGCTCGAGCCCCACGGTGACGGACAAGGCCGTGGTCTGGGGCTACGAGGGTGCCAACGTGGGCCATTATCGCTGGTCCGATGAGGCGAGTTCGGTGCTGATGGCGTTCCCGAACGACATCGCTGCGGGCGATACGTTTTTGGAGGCTCTGGGCTGCTTCATCGGTTCCAATGACGAGGCTCCCACGCTGTCGGCGGCCTTCACTCAGATCGCTTCGCAGACTACGGGCGGGACCAACAGCAACTTCATCGTGCTGGATCTCGAGCTGAGAGATGTCAACGACGACGGGCGCAACAACAGCTTCGCGCTGCTGGTGGCGTCGGATCATGCATTTGGAAACGCCGGTATCGTGGCCTAGTACGAGCCGTTCATAGGAGAGCAACATGACAGTTCCGCACGTTTCAGAGAACTTTGGCGATCTCGTCGATCCGCGCTTCCAGGATGTGTGGAACGATCGGCTCGCGCAGCTCCAGGACAAGATTCCCGAGCTGTTCAACTTCGAATCGGCAACGAAGACCACCGAAGACATGCGGTTCACGCAGGTCGGTACGCTGGACGACTGGAACGCCTTCTCGGGCACGGTCGACTACGATTCGGTGTCTCAGGGGTACGACGTCACGACCACCCCGGTGGAGTTCACCAAGGGTGTTCAGGTCAGCCGCAAGCTGTTCGACGACGGCATGTACCATGTCATGGACCAGAAGCCGAAGGCGATGGCGACGTCCTACATGCGGACGAGGCAGAAGCACGCCGCAAGGCTCTTCACGATGGCGTTCTCCACGGATCCGTTCTTCTACAGCCATTCTGAGAACGTCGCGCTCTGCTCCAATTCGCACACCACGACCTCCGGTGCGTCGACCACGAATGGGTTCGACAACCTGGGAACCGCGGCGCTTTCGGCCGTATCGGTGGCGGCGGCTCGGATCCAGATGCGCGGCTACCGAGGAGATCGGGCCGAGCGGATCCATGTCATGCCGAACGAGATCTGGCACCCGCCCGATCTCTTCGAAGTGGCTCAGGAGATCAACCAGTCTTCGGGCAAGCTCGACACGGCGAACAACAACGTCAACGTCCATCAGGGCCAGTACACCCTCCACGACTGGGAGTACATGAGCAACACCAAGGACTGGTTCATGGCCGACTCCGTGCAGCGGTCGGACAGTCTCAAGTGGTGGGACCGGGTTCCGGTCGAGTTCGCGCATGTCGAGGACTTCGATACCCTGATCGCCAAGTGGCGCGGGTACGCCCGATACTCGTGGCTCTACATCGACTGGCGCTTCATCTTCGGCAGCAACGTCGCGTAGTCGAATGTCGCAGAAACATTGGACGATTAAGGATCCCGGCCGAAACGAGCGCCGCGCTCGCAAGGCCGAGATGGCTGAGACGGAAGCGAGGGCTCGCCGTGGCCGCGAAGAAGACAAGCCGTCGCCGGCCCCGGTCGTCATCGAAAAGCCGGCGGCTCGTGGCCGAAGCGTCCCGAGAGGTGGAACGAAACGAACCTGAGATCGTCGCTCACACGCGGCGAAAGTTCGGGCGGGAGCGCGCCGAGAAGCAGAAAACCGCCATCAAGCTCGACAAAGCGAGGCGGCGGGGAGCACAGATCCCGAAGCGTCGGAGGAAGCGTTGATGGCGAATCGACATTTCAATAGCCAAGTCTCTCCCAAGAAGGCTCCGGGGAAGAACACCCCGTCAGTCAATCACCGGGGTACGGACAGTCAGCCGATGCCCGAGCGCACGGCGAATTGGCCGGGTTTGCCTGGGGGTACGCAGAAGAAGGATCGCGGGGGCGGTGTCAAGAAGTGCAAGTGCCACCCCTCGAGTGAGGGGATTTAATCAGTCGCTGCCCGGGCCGGGGGCGCGCGGCTCTCGGGCGATAGCGCAATCGTGCCAGAGGAGATGAAAAGTGGGTTACTTGACGAAGTACGGGACTGCGTGGGGAGCAATTCCCCAAACGGCGGGTCGTGTTATCTGGGTGGCTCCGGCTGCCGACTACACCGTCGAGGGCCGGTCTTACACGGCCAGTGACGAGAACGACGGACTCTCGCCCGAGCGGGCGCTTCGGACTATCAACCGGGCGATGGACAACGTCGTCTCTGCCAACGTGGGTGACGTGGTCGTACTGCTTCCGGGCAACCACGTTCCTCAGAACACGGCAGGCACCGCGACCTCGATTGCGATGGACACAGCGGGTGTGACCCTGATGGGGCTTCCCGGCGGAACTGGGAATTTCACGCGGCAGAAGACGGCGATCGTGGGCACCACGCTGGCGGGGGATCAGGCGATCAATGTGACCGCAGCCAACTGCGAGATCGCGCATCTCCATTTCGTCCCCGTGACGACGGACAGCGCGATCGACGCTTCGGCCGATGCCGACTACCTGCACATTCACGACTGTTCGTTCGACATGGCAACGGCAGCCGCGGATACGGGCACCATCGGGATCGACTTCATCGGAGCCGCTTCCGATGTCTTGATTCAGAACTGCTACTTCCATTCGGATGGCGCGCAGGGCGCGGCGATCGTGGCGGGAGCGACGGTGGGGTGCATCATCCAGGGTTGCATCTTCCTTGCCTCGGCGGGGACGTGGGTATCTTGCATCACGCAGGCCGCTGCGGGTCGACGCCTCATCGTTCGCGCCAATGAGTTCAACGCAACGTCGGCGACGATCACGAACGGATGTCTCGGAACCACGAGTGGTGACGTCGACCAGGCGTATTTCACCATGAATCATAACTCGGTTGGTGTAACGAAGATGGTGGACGGTTACGACGGCGGAGATGCCGTGATCGCCGTCAACTACATCGGCACCATCGGCACGGGTTCTGGTGGAACGCTTGTCACGGTGACCACGTAATAGGAGTCTTCCCCCATGCCCGAACTCAGCACGGAACCGAAGCCCGTAGGATACTTGCGGACGCAGCAGATCGAGGAGCTGAAAGAGGACAAGCGCTATCTCGAAGGTCAGCTCAAGGATCCGAACATCCAGGAGCGCGGTGATGTGATGAAGGCGCTCCGGCGCCTGGATCATCAGGTGGCGACCCAAACAGCTCCGATTCTTTCTCCGGAAGGTCGAGATGTTGCGGAGAAGGAGCGCAAGGAACTCGAGGCGGTCATCAAGGACAATCTGCTCTCTCACGAAGAGATGCGGAAGAATCCGGCCGGTGCGGTGGGGCGCTTCAATCGGGGCGAAAACAGCACGCGTATCAAGAACGCCATTCTTCGCTGGAAGGATGTGCAGAAGATGCTCCACCCGGGAGATCCTGATCCGGACCTCTGCAACGTGGAGCGCCTGCGTTCGTCGACCTCGCATCTGGGAATGCACGACGCCCAGATTCCGGGGACGGACTACCACTTCGCGCCGCCTACGGATGCGTGGAAGCAGCGGTGGGACGAGACGTTCGGAGACGCGACGCCGCAGGAGATTCTCAAGCGGCAGGAGAACGTGGAGCTTCGACTCAAGGCAATCACCCAGAGGCTCGATGCAGCCGAGGCACTTGGCTCCGAGCCTGCCGCGGGGTCGGGGCAGGAGGCTCCTCGTCGTAGGGGGCGGCGTGCGAAGTCGGGCCTCGGCCTCGCGGGCTCCAAATCGTAGGGGGTTTCGATGTCGTTTCCGTACATCTTCGAGAGCAATTTCGAGCTGGGGTCCAACGCAGACTGGGATTCTCAGAACGCCGCTGTCATCGACTTCCCTCACTTCACGGAGCTGGCTCGGTTTGGAATGGCTCCGTACAAGGGGGCCTACTGCTTCCGCCAGGTAATGGCGGGAACCGCGGATGATTGGCTGGTGGAGGCGGATCTCGATTCTGCTGCGACGGCTCGCTGTCAGACGCAGTTCTGGCTGTACTTCTCGAACGACTTCACGGCGACTGCGAACGATACGATCAATCTTTTCGAACTCAAGGCGGCTGGCACGGTCGAGGCGACTTTCGGGTTTCGCGTTGTAGCTGCGACTGACGTCATCAACCTGGGGATCGGGGAGACGGCTCCGACTTCGTGGTCAGCGCAACCGCTGGAGCGGGGGCGGTGGCACTTGATCGAGATCGACGCGCTCAATGATCAAGGAGCGAACGACGGCACTATCGATCTCTACGTGACGCCGGATCGATCTCCTTTCACAGCCAGCTCGGTCCATGCAACTCAGGTCGGCAGTTTGGATCAGGGTGCGATCACGCAGGGGCTCTTGGGCGTGCAGGGTTCGCTGGACACCACCACCGGCACAATCCTGATCGACGAGTTCAAGTTCGACGGCGACACGGGAAGTCCGACGCGCACTCAGATGGACCTCGACCGCTGGAATCCGGAGATCCGGATGACCAAGAGCGGTCATGCCTTCGTCGGCCCTGGGGTCATCAACAACGTGACCCTGGTGGGAAACGGCGCCGCCTCCCAGGAGCTTCGGCTCTGGGACACCGACCGGGCTCGGTTCCCGGCGACCGGCGCGTCCGGGGGCGGTTTCGGGGCTCCTCGCATCGAGCTGCACACCACGGGTACCAGTGAGATCGTCGACCCGGCCTCGATGCCGCTTCGGGTCAACCAGGGTTGCTACATCGAGCTGGACGACGACGTGGATTCCAGCGCTCTGATCCAGGTTTCGTTTGCCTCGGCTTGGGGCTCCGAAGCCAATGTGGTCCGTTACGGACTGTCGAGGTCGTAGTTATGGGAACGATGGCAAAGATTCCTGCACTGGCTGCGATTACCGACCTGACGTCGTTGCTGGCGATGCTGACGGACCCCAAGAAGTACAAGGATGCTGTCGGTCAGCTGGAGAAGCTCCGCAACGAGATCAACGATCGGATCGAGCTGGTGGGCAAGGTGAATCAGATCGAGCGTCTGCGGATCGAAGCTGAGAAGATGGCGAACGAGGCGGCGGCCACGTTGAAGACCGTGACGGAGCAGATCGAGAAGGACAAAGCCTACGCGGAGAAGTCGATTCAGGAAGCCCAGTCTCGGTCGATGGAGAAGGTTCAGGCAGCTCAGAAGAAGCTGCAAGCGGATCAGGAGTCGGTGAGCCAGCGGGAAGCGGCGGTCAGAGCCCAAGAGACGAATCTCACGGGGCAACTGGCTCAGGCGGAGTCGGATCGCAATGCAGCGGCATCGGACAAGGCGCGCGTTGACGCTCTGATGTCGGAGTACAAGAACAAGGTGGCGCTCATCGAGGAGACGCTTGGGCGGGTCGCGTGAAGTTCTTGGTCGTCAAGGTCAAGGCGAACCGGAGCCGCAAGGGGAGCCGGATGATCTATCCGGAGCCCTTCAACGCGGATGAGGTTCATCGGTCCATGAAAGGGCCGTTGCTGTACGAGGGAGGGATTACCCAGGGGTTTGGGGACGACAGCGAGGAGTGTTTGATCTTGCTGACGGACGATGTAGCGGACAAGTACGACGCCAATTCTCGGAATATGCGGATCCTCACTCGAGTCGAGGCGGAGGCGTGGCTATCCAATGCGCGGAGCATCCAAGCCCAGCCCCAGGAGAAGGTCACGGACATAGACCGGATGCACTCGATTCAAGCCAAGGTGGCGGCGCGCATTAAGCTCAGCAAGGAAGATCTTAATGCCCTGGATCCCGATCATCCGGTAGTGGGTATCAATCGCAGGCACAAGACCGTGGCCGCGATCTTCAAGGTGTAGAGAGTAGCGATGGCAATTTCTCAACCCGACGGACTTGTCATCAACCACGGCTTGCTTTCTGGTGCTTCGTTCGGCGTTGCCTATGACGGTTTTTCAGATGCTGTGCTGGACACGGCTGCGTACAGTACCGGCGTTCGTTTGGGTGGCGCGTGGGACGGGGAGGATCTACTCACGGTAACTTTTGGGGTGCCTCTGGTTGCGAAGCATTTTGGGTTTGGTCCGCTTGTGGATACTGCCTTTGTCACGCTCGGATACGACGCTTCTCCCTACGGCATTGATTGGGATGGAACCAATCTCGTGAGCACGGGTCGGGCCAACGGCAATGCGTATCAGCATGTTGGGTTTTCCGCGACCATCAACGACACCCTTGCTATCGGCGACGCCACAATCTCGGACTGTTCTTGGAATTCAAAAACGGGGAACTTTTCTGCCACGATCGACTCGGCTAGCACATCGACCATCAATCTCTACCAGGGCTTCAGCATCGTGTTGCTGGACACCATGATTCACGGTCAGGCGCTCACCTTCTATATCGCGCACGGAGATGACGGAACCAACTATTACCAGGCGGGTCTGACTGTCGGCGTGAGTCATATCGCGACGAAGTACGTGGGATTCACTTCCGTGATCGACGATCAGTTTGTTCCGCCCGCGACCTACGGTCTGGTTCAGGGATGCTTCTGGTATCCGCCCGTGGAAACATCGGGCACCCGCCGCGAGCGAGCCAGCAAGGCTCACTACCGCAGCACGATGCGGAGGCGTCACTAGATGGCCGCCTCGCCGAACGAAAGCCCGATCACCTTTCAGGATCTCTACGTCGACCTGATGGGCCGGCTGCGTATGGACGCGACCAACACCAAGACGATTGCGAAGGCCAAGCGGGCGATCAACACGGCTCTGATGGACATGCACGTCGGCCAGGGGGAGAAGTTTCCGTGGGCCGAGCGACAGGCGGTGCTTGTCACGCAATCAGCCTGGACGTTCACCGGGACGGCCACGGCAACTCAGGGCAGTGCCACGCTGACCCTCAACGACGCCACCGACGACCTGACCGCCGATCGCGACGGCAACGGGATCTACGCCAACGCCGAGCCCGGCACCAAGTTCATCTTGGCTGGCGATACGACCCAGGTCTACGAGCACCAGATTGCGGCGGCGGCGCAGACCAGCACGATGAGCTCCGTCTACCTCGGGACTACGAGTGCCACGGCCAGCATCCGCGCCTACCGAGACGAGTATCCGCTGGCGGCCGATTTTCTGAAGCCGGTCGATATGCGCAACTTCGGGGATCATCTGAACTTGCCCCTGATCGACCGGATCCGGTTTCGGCGGCTCTACCCCAATAACACCACACCCGGGACGCCGCGCGCGGCGACGCTGTATGAGCGGTACGTCTATCAGGCGAGCCCTAACGCGGAAGACCAGTACCAAGTCAAGCGGATTCTGTTCCACCCGCCGCCTAATGCTGTGATGCAAATCCCGTACAGCTACGTGACGAACTATCTGGCCGTAAACAACACGGCGACGGATGGCGGCGAGGCGCGGATCTCGTTGACCGAGGACGACGATGAGCCGATCATCCCTCGTCAGATTCGGACTGCGATCGTCTACCACGCGCTGGCTGACTGGTACCGCGATCGTCGGGATGATCAGCGCTCGGCCGAGGCGCGGCAGCAGTACGTGGAGATCGTGAACCGGGCGATTGCCGATGTGGAGGTGACTTCTCCCCGGCCGCGCTTCCGTCCGACGCGGGCTTACTCGGTTCGGGCGAAGCGGCCGTGGAGCGGCTCGGGGCGCTTTGATATCGGCGGCCGCTTCGATCGGCTCGAGGATCTGTAGTGCCGAGCAATCTCCAGAGCATCCTCCACACCTTCGGTGGGGGCTGGGCGCCGGATTTCACGCCGCTGCTCAACATCGGCCCCAGTCAGGGCGGAGTGGTGGAGATTCCCTATCTGACCGATGCGGAGAACGTCCAGTTCGCGCTGGGCGGTGGTCCGCGCAAGGTGGGGGGTTGCGAAAAGCTCTACGCGGCGGCTCTGGAGGGCGGTGCGGCTGTTCGTGGGCTCTTCGATTATTGGAAGATGGGCAGCGGGGGCTCGTCGACCCAGAAGCGAGTGATGCACATCGGCACCAAGATCAAGAAGGACGATGCGGATGGGACGTTTGTGGATTTAGGAACCTTCACGACTATGAGCGCAACCTCAATTCCCAGTTACACGGTGTTTGAAGATGCGCTGATCATTGCCCAGACCGGCACCGACACGCCCAAGTGGTGGGATCAGTCCACAGCACAGGCACTGGCTGGGAGCCCTCCGAACTTCGCTTTCTCGGCGGCGCACAAGAACCGGGTCTGGGCAGCGGGGGTCGACGCCAATCCGTCCCGACTTTACTACTCGGTGCTTCTCGACGAAGAGGACTGGACTGGCGCAGGCAGCGGCACCATCGACATCGATCCCAACGACGGCGATCGCATCACGGGGCTCATCAGTCACAAGGATGAGCTGTGGGTCTTCAAGGGGCCGAATCACGGCAGCATTCACCGGATTACGGGCTCCGCTCCCACGGGAGATGATGGCTTCGCACGGATCCCCTTCGTCTCCGGTCTGGGTGCTGTGAACCACAACGGCATCTTCCGGTTCCGGAACGACGTGGGCTTCATTGCACCGCAGGGCCACGTCCACTCGCTGTCGGCTACGGCAGCCTTCGGTGATTTCCTTGTGTCGTCGCTCTCGTTCCCGCTCAACAACTGGCTGCGGGATCACGTCAACAACTCCGTCATCACCCAGTGCTGGGCAGCGACGGATGAGGTCCGAGGCTGTGTGCGCTTCACGCTACCGATCAACGGCAGCTCCGCCCCCAACTTCATGGCGTGCATGGACTATCGACGCAGCGGGAGCAACGGCGCTCCCGATCCGTGGTGGACGGCAGAGCCGGCGCACGACTGGCCGGTGGTGGCGCGTGTACTGGATGCCGGGAACTCGGATCTGCCGATCTTGATGGCGGGCGGCGACGACGGCTTCGTTCGCAAGATGGACAAGCCCAACCGGACGATTGATGCGGGGTCGGCGATCTCGGCCAAAGTGTTCACGCCGAGCCTGACTTACGGCAGCGGTTTGCACAAGAAGAAAATCTACGTGCTGACGATGGGGCTGGTCCCCAAGGGTGCCTTTCCCCTGACCGTGGGCTCGAAGCGGGACGATCGCCCGGCGCAGAGCGAGACGATTACGCAGGGGGCGGGGGGTGACGTACTGGGCACACCGTCTCCGGCCCCGAGCAACATCTTCACGCTGGATACATCGACCTTGGCGGGCGCCAGCGTGGCCCAGAAGAGCATCGAGCTGGAAGACTGGGGTGAGTTTTCATCGATTCAATATCGCTTTACGCAGAGTGGGAATGATCAGGATATGGAGATTCAGGATTTCTCTACATTGCTGGAAAAGGGTGTGATTTCGGTGGAGGAGCTGTAATGGCGGTTTCCGCATTCAAAACGTTTGTTGCGGGAGAGGTGCTTCCGGCCTCAGATCTCAACAGCTCAATTGCTCAGCTGCTGGACAATCAGGACGCACTGGGTTGGCCGCGAACGACTTCGGCGGCGATGGCGGGGTTTGAGCTATTCCTTGATGCAGATAGCGATTCTTCGATTACTGCGGACACGGATGATGAGATCGACATCAAGCTGGGTGGTGTGGACGTGATGAAAATCACGGGAACAAGACTGACTTTTCTCGGCGAACGTGTGACCACGGTGCGGACGTTGAATCGTCTCGGTCTAATGGGGATAGCATCCAAGGTGGCGGATCTGGAAGGTCGGCTTATCAACGTGAAGCATGACGGGATCTTGGAATACCAAGTCTTTTCGTAAGGAGTGAATCATGGCCGGAACCGTAGGCGTTTCCAAGATCCTGTTGTCGGGTAGTACCAGCGGTAAAGGAATCAAGATCGCAAATACATCGACGACACTGCACACCGCGATTGCTACAGCGGATGGACTCGATGAATGCTGGATCTGGGCATACAATTCCCACACTGCGGATCTACTCATCACCGTGGAATTCGGGGGTACGACGGACCCCGACGAGGTGATCGAATACACGGTTCCGTTTGATGACGGACCTCATCTCGTTGTGCCTGGTTTGATTCTTGCCGGTGGATTGACTTTGGGGGCGAAGGGTGGCACGACGAACCTGATCGTTTGCTATGGATACGTCAACCGAATCTGGACTGCGACGGCGTAGATGCTGCCGAGAATAGTCGGTAACTGGACGCGTTTGGGTGCTGCTTCTCGGCAGAGAACGACCCCTCTGCCGAGGAGCTACCTAACTGGTCTGGGTCTGACCCGAACATCGGCGGATGTCATTACGGCAGCTGTCGGGGTCTGCCGCGATACAGGCGACACGATGAATTTGGTTCGCACGGCTACGCTTGCCAAGGACATCACAGCAACGTGGGCTTCGGGCGGCGGGAACGGCGGTATGAACGACGGCGATGCTGAGGGAGCTAGCGAGTTTTTTGCTTTTCATTTGCTGGGGAACCCGGTGACAGGGACAGTGGACGCTGGGTTTGACACCAATGCGGATGCTTCGCTTTTGCTGGCAGATACAGCTGTGATCGCTGCGGGCTATACCAAGTACCGCCGAATTGGCTGGGTGCGAACCAACGCAACGCCCGACTTGATTAACTTCATTCAAGATGGGGATCTTGTCCAGTGGTTGGATTTGTCTGCGAACGGAACGGACATCGATAATGCGACTTTGGATGCAGATCCTGCTGTCGACACCGCATTGTCTTTCGTGCCGGCTAACGTGACTGCCATCCTTAATGTTTACCATCGTGGAGCGGCAAGCACTGGAATTTTGGTGTCAGATCCTGGGGTTACAGCTGAGCTTCCCACAGTTGGCTTTGGCACCGGAGGCCCGATGCCAAATGTGGGAGATGGAACCCTAGAAGCCAATCAGCTTCATGTGCGAACCGATGGCTCTCGTCAAGTGAAAATAGGCGGGGATGCCAGTATCAATATAGCGATTACTTCTGTGGGCTGGATAGACCGCCGAGGCCGCGATGACTGAGTTCAAGATCGACACGCGCCTCGCCCGCAACGACGAGGGGGAGATCGTCAAGGCTCTGGTCGAGACGGCTGGGTTCAGTTTCAACGACTGGGAGATCGACTGGAGCGAGATCCATCCGCACTGGCTGATGGCGGAGTACCAGGGCAAGGCGGTGGGGGCGATCCAGATCTGTTACGGGAAGCCCGTCGGAAGGCTCGAGATGCTGGGGATCGATCCTTCGATTCCCAAGCCGCTGCGGGCGGCGGTGGTGTTCCACATCATCACGTTCGGTTGCCTGACGCTCTACGAGTACGGTGCGCAGGCGGTGTCGGGAATGATCCCGTTCTCGATGCCCGGTTACAAGAAGTTTGCCAAGAAGCACGGGGCCGTCGTGATCGACAGCGGCAATATCGTGCTGAGGAGAGTGCCATGACCGTTGCCGGCGGGGGTGCCAGTAAGCAGCAATCCAGTCAGAAGCTGGCGAAGCTGACCGGGAGCGAGAAGAAGTTCGCCGCGATCAACTTGGAGGCGTCGAAGGCGTCTTTGCAGGCATTCCTGGGACAAGCCCAGTTCCAACGACTTCAGCAGGGACTCGCGTCGGGGTCGATCAGCGAGCTAGGCGACGTGGAAGATTTCTTGAGCGCGATCCCGGCGTCCGAGCGCGCCGAACTGTCCGAGGCGGAATTTGGTCGAGCCCGTCAGGGGGTCGATCTGCTGGGCACGCTGGCCGGGCAGGAGCAGGCACGGATCGAGGGCGGGATCCCGACGGGACTCACCCCCGAGCAGGATCAGCGGATCGGAGCCGCAGAAACGGCTGCGATCGAGGCTGGGCTCAACGACATACGATCCTCATCGAGTGATCAGCTCGGAATCTTGCGCGAGGAGTTGGCTCCGGGGCTGGGTCTTCGCTCGACGGACAGTCCGATCCTCGACCGCGGCGGGCTCATCGCACGGGAGGGGATCCGGGCTTCTCAGAACTTGGTCTCCAACGTCCGCGCGCAGGGCGCGCAGCAGCGACTCCAGCTGCCCCAGCAGGAGCGCCAGCTGGGACTCTCCGAGCGCGGCTTCTCGGCTGGGCTGGGACAGGCAGCGGCGAGCACCGCGGAGGCGTTCCGGCAGCGCGCGTTCGAGAACCGACTGGCCCTGACCGGGCAGGCCGGCTCTCAGGGCCTCGGGCTCGCGAGCAGCTTCAACACCGTGGCGGCGCAGGCGGCGCAGCGTCCGGATGTGCTGACCCAGAGCACGGGCAAGTCGAAGAACGCCGAGATCTCCTCGATCAAGTTCAAGAACCTGTTCGGCCCGATGCAGACCCAGGCGATCCTGGCTGCGGTCCGCGCCCTGGCTCTGCACGAGTGGCGTTACAAGGGGCACACCACGGACCACGTCGGTCCCACGGCGGAAGACTTCCAGGCGTCGTTCAAGGTCGGTGATGGCGAGTCGATCGCCTTCATCGACGCGATCGGCGTGCTGTTCGGCGCCGTGAAGGAACTGGCCGCCGAGGTGTCCGAGCTTCGAGAAGCGGAGGCGTAGATCATGGTGCTGTATGCGTGGCTGGGGGCTCTGGCTTCGATCGGCTCTGCGGCGGGTGCCGTGGGGGGTGCTGTGGGCAGTGCAGCGGGTGCCATTGGCAGTGCAGCGGGTGCTGTGGGTGGCGCGATCGGTAATGCCGCAGGAGCAGTGGGCGGCGCGATCGGTGGTGCTGCAGGAGCAGTGGGGAATGCCGTCAGCACTGCCGGCAGCGCGATTGGGAATGCTGCGTCTGAGGGAGCAGGGGGTTTCGTGGACGCGGCTCAAAGTTCGTTGGACTCGGTTGCGGAAGGCGTCGCCGATGTCAAGCAGTTCGCCACGGAGAAGGTCGCGGAGAGGCTACCGGAGGGCGTAGAAAACGCACTCAACACGACCAACGACTTCCTCGAGACTCCGGGTGGACAGCTCCTCACCAGCGGGGAGCCGGTGTCATCCGAGCCGGAGCCTCTTTCCCTGGCTCCGATCGCGTCCGCTCCGGGAGGCCAGAATCCGTCGCTGCTGGGTCTGTCTACTACGCCGCCGAAGTTCGTGGAGCCGTTCCGGATCCCGCGGAGGTAGGTCATGGCGACGCCGGAAGAGCAAAAACGCATCGGGTTGGCGAACGATCCGCCCACGGCCAGCACGATCGCCGGGGATTTGGCAGCTACGAACGCACTGCCTACGAACGAGCCCCAGGCGGGCTTGGCTCGGGGGGCTGCGACCGAGGCGACGGCGGCTCAAGCAGAGCAGCCGAGCCGCGGGTCCCGTATCGCGACGCAGCTTCTCGATCTGCAAGCGCAGCTCCGGGGGCAGCGTCGTCCCACGACGATTACCCGCGAGCGGGAGCGGGATTTCAAGTTGCGGGAGGAAGCGGGGAAGCGAGACGCAGCTCGGCTTGACATGATAGAGAAAGCAACGGCCCACAGCCGGATCACGGAAAGCTTGCAGCAAGACGTACTGAAAGGAAAGCTGGATTCGCAGTACGACGATTTCTCCTCAGCGTTCGGGGATACCTACAACGAGTCTCTGACGCTGGAAGGTCAGGAAGCCTCGATCACGAAGTTCTACGCTGACGGCAAGGAGCGCGGATACACGAAAGAGTTGCTGGACGCCAGCGTGGCGCTGGTTCAGTCCAACGACCGAAACATCGAGGCCAATGCTCTGGGCGGGCTCGAGATTCAGGCGGGGCGGGCTATCCAGTTCTACCAGGACATGTTCCCGGCCAAGTTCAAGAAGATTCAGGAAGGCGGGATCACCATCGCAGAGATCGCTGCGATCAACGACCAGCTCCCCGACCACATGCTGGACGAGAACGGCCGCCCCGTGGATCTGCGCCTCGACAACAAGAGCCAGTTCCCGATGCTGGTCCGGGCTCTCCAGAAGGGGTTCCAGATTGCCGGGATCGACAGCACCGCACTGACCAAGGAGCGCGAGCTGGAAGCGATCAAGGGCGGGAGCGCAATCGACGCCGTAGGTGCTCGGATCGGCAAGCTCAATACAGGGGATTGGGAGCCGGAATCGCTTCAGCGATTCGCAGAGTCGGTGCAGAACGATCCCAATAAGGTCGGGAACTATGAGGAGTTGGTTCCGATCAAAACAAAGGACGGGAGGCCGGATCCGAAGACGGTACACTCGATTCGGGATAAATTCGGGGATGACTCCAAAACATTCTCAGAGGCTCAGACCCAATTCAAGTCCTTCATGAACATATTGCAAACGGGTCCGGGGTCCAGTGGTGCGGGTGACGTGGCAACTACGTACAGCTTCATCAAGTACCTGGATCAGAACTCAACAGTGATGCCCGCGGAATTGAAGCTGGGGCAGTCGATCGGCAACTTGGCGCAGATGACACTGAACCAGTTCCGTCAGGCTTACTCCGGTGTGCGACTGGACAATACGCAGCGCGCCGGGATGGAGATGGTGGTAGAGGCAATTTTCCGGGTCCACCTCCAGGATCAGTTCCGGCGCGAGACGTCGTTGACGAAGTGGGCCAACCATCCCGACATCAGGATGGCCCCGGAACTCATTGTCGACAAGGATCTCATGGATCCCAACATGAGAAAGGCGATGGAGGCACTGGCGGATCAGCCTGACATGACTACGGCGGAGCTGCCCGAGGGCTTCGATTTCGATCTGGGTGCGCTGCTTGAATCTGGGAAGCAGTAGTGGGCCAGTCCGAATACAAAGCAACCACTCCGCTGGGTCAGGCTCTTGAGGGTCAGTCCAAGCTGGACACCTCGACTCAGGGCTCGGTTTCCGATCAAGAGGCTCCCGAGGATCTGGGGCGCAGCCGCAAGATCGCCAAGGCTGTGGGTCGCGTTGCTCTGGAAACCGGAGCCGGGATTACAGCAGCCTACCTAACAGGCGGTGCTACCGCTCCGCTGACGGCGGGTCGCATCGTCAGTGGCGTGAATAGGCTCCGTCAGGTGGTGCAAGCCACTCGCGCCACCCGTCCCGTGGCTGCGGCAGCCGGTGAGGCGGCAGGCTCCTTGGCCTCGGAAAGCTTTGATCCCAGTGGAAGCGTGGGGGGCGCAGCGCGGTCGGCTCGGAACGCAGCTCTCTTCGGC
>Ga0255055_10000794_pt1 | contig 23981 bp, 25 predicted proteins | sample JV7_2_27_MG_FD_188633 | JGI IMG/M metagenome (GOLD analysis project Ga0255055, IMG submission 188633) | Seawater microbial communities from Jervis Inlet, British Columbia, Canada - JV7_2_27 | ecosystem: Environmental > Aquatic > Marine > Inlet | place: Canada: British Columbia | collected...
AGGAGGCGGGTCGCCGCGTAGAAAAAGCTCCGTGGCGACCCGTCCGCGCACCTCACCGTTTGAACGTTGTGCAGCGAAGATGTGTGCGATACGGGGCTAGAGAGTTGGGGGGGGAGGACCGATGCCGTTCCTCCCCCCCCAAAAAACACTCCCGATAGTTGTATCAGTGGCTATCCGTGGTCGGGACTCTCACCCTGGCCAGATCGGCGACCAGTCAGAGTTCCCGTTACCTGGCCCCGGGGATGTGCCAGGGCCCTCAGTGTTGAGAGCCTCGGAGTTGGCATTCGCTCCGGCCTGGTTGTTGCCAGGGAGGAACGACTGATCACCTGAACCGATCGGTCCGATCGTCGATACCCCGTTCTCACCGTTGTGGCTGTCGGCATTCGTGACTCCGTCTCCCACGGCGGGACACAGGAACTCGCCGTTCGGTCCCGTTGCTGGTCCCTCCGGTGGGCCAGCTAGGGCCACGGCCTGGGTTGCGGCCATCGCTCCGACTACGACGGCGATGACAATCAACATTCTCGTTGCAGATCGTTTCACGCTTGATTCCCCTTTCCGCCCGAGACGATCCCGGGTCGTCGGGAACCAAGATGACAACCGAAACTGAACGCAGCCGGAACGGCTCGTTACCAATCGATTAACGCCTGAGATCGCGGCCGATATGTGCGAGAGTCGGTGGTGCTAGCCGCCCTCGGTTACGCGGCTCATGACCTCGGCGAAGTCGACCACGGGACGGGTTTCGGCCCAGCCGATGTCGATCACCGGTGCCAGCGCCTCTTCAATCTGACCGGCGGAACCTGCATCCAGTAGCAGGAACGTTGTGTGGGCTGGGGCATCCACATAGGCGCCCACCAACTCGACGTCTGATTCCATGATGCCCTTCATCGCCTTCCCGAACGTCTCCTGTGCCCGATCCGGGTCGTGATACGGGCACGCCTCCCAACTGTGGGTGTGGGTCACATGAAACAGCATGCAGTCCTCCTCCAAGCTCGCTTGTCCCAACGACGCATCGTTGCACAGCACAAGTCAGCTCGCCTAGAGGCATCCGGCTCAACAACACCCAACCGACAGGCCGCCTACCCAGCGGCCTCACGGTGCTCGGTACGGCTAGCGCATATGTGATGCGATGAGGGAGTGGGCCTCCGCTCCCCGTTGACGGATTCCCCGATACTTCGGGCTGTCATGCGAGTCCTCGGTAGACACTTGGACCGTCGTTCCCCGCCGTCATCTCCTGCAGGAGCGGTTCAATGAGCGGTTCCCAACCAGGGTCAGCGGCCATGTAGGCAATGAGTTCCGTGAACCCGGCGTCATCGAGGCTGATCTCGACGATCTCGCCTGTCGGTTCCATGTCGGGCTCGCTGAAAAACTCAGCGATGATGACCCCTCGGTCGAGGTCGACCGTCGTCTCGACGTGTATTCCGTCATCGGGTTCGATCAGGTCAAAGCCAAACCCGCCACCTACCTCCAACGAGACGCTCCCTGTGACGATGATCTCCTGTGGGCCTGCCGCGATCTCACCCACATCCGCCGTGAAACACCCCGCGACGTTCGGTCCTGCAGGTACAGGCAGCTGCGTGTTGCTCGATGTCCAGTAGTGGCCGTCTGGGTCCTCGAAGTGTGCGGCAACGAGATCTCTTCCGTCCAGCGTGATCAATGGGTCCTGCGCACCATGCAAGCCAGAGGGCATGCAGTTACGCGGTACGACAAGCTGCCAGAAGCCTCTGGACACCGCTCCGTGCATCCCCAAGCTGAGAGCATCGAGCCTTGGGAGGTCGGGCGATGCAGGACTCCAACCACCGCTATGAACGCGCCTGGGGAACGGGGATGATCATCGTCGGGATTGTGCTGCTGGGGGTGGTGTTCTTCCTTGCGTTCGGGATCTTGCGTGACCCCGGCGGCTACTACGACGAGTGGGTGCCGGGCGATGACGTCGCGGGACCCGAAGCGTCCTACGACTGGATGGCTTCCGGCCTCGACGTGGCATTTATCGACACCTCACAGGTAGGCGACGCTGAGATCGAGAGGTGGGCGTGGGACTTCGGTGATGGGGCCGAAAGCAGCGACCCCAACCCGTCCTACCGCTTCGGGGAAGACGGGGAGCAAGGTGTAACCCTCGAGGTCGTCGACACCAACGGGCTGACGAGCAAAGCTGAAGGGACCGTGGAGGTCGAGACGGGAGCACCCAACAGCGGTGATGGCGCCATCGGTCTCAGCGATATGGCAGACAACGTCATCGAGACGGTGGAACGCAGCAGCAAAGGTGGCCTGGTGGTGGTCCTCGTCATCGGGATGCTCGTGGTGCTCACGATGATCGGCGGCCGGGTTGTTCGCCAGGGGGTCCGCATGCTGCGTCCGCTGCCGGACCGGATCACAATGAAACTGCGGCCCAAGGAACTCGAACTGGCCGCCTACGAACCACCGCCCGCTGTGGAGCCGGCAGTTACCGAATCAACCGAACCGGCCGCTCCTGCCCCCGCACCCAATTCAGCCGAAGAGCGAGTCGAAGCCGGCGTCTGAAGCAACGACGTGCAAGATGAATGGTGCCCCGGACATTGCCCGGCGCACCAAACAACGGTGCCCCGCCGGTTCTGGGTTGGTGCTTCCGATGGCTCAGACCGCCGACCGACACCGCATCTCATCTAGCCGCCCGCTCTTGAAATCACAACCAGCTGATCGGCCGCAGACTCAGGTGCCCAGATCTCTCCAGGTCGACCGAGGATCTGGCGGACGTTCCCTGGATTCGACGGCAGGACGAAAGTGTCGAAGGTTTCACTGATGGGATCGAAGCGGTGGATGGCGTTGCCGCCGAAGTCGCTCACCCATACGATGTCGGTGTCGTCCACATAGACGGCATACGCCTGCGCATCAGTCCCCGGCAACGGCCAGGTCGTCCAGGTCTCCGCTGTGGGCACGTAACGGCTGAGCTGGCCGGAGTTCCACTCGCTAACCCAGATCGATCCCGCCGAGTCGGACCAGACGCGACGAGCTCCCTGGAAGGGCGTTGGCGGCTCGAGCACCGTAACCGAGCCATCGGCGGCCACGAACCCGACGTAACTCCCCGCAAGCGAGGCGTAGTAGATCGTTCCAATCGGCGTCGCCGTGATCCCGTATGGACCTGGACCTCGCGGCGAGTCAAACACCTCGATGACCCCGGTGGCAGGGTCGAGGACGCCATGGATCCCGTTCTGGCCCGTGAACCAAAGGTGCCCGGCTGAGTCAAAGGCCGCAGTGTTGAGGTTGGCGTTCGGTCGGTCGACGGGCAGTGGAAACTCGACGACCTCTTCGGTATCGGGGTCGACGCTCACAATCGAGTTCAGGCCGGAATCGGTGATCCACGGTGTCCCGTCCGGCCCGACTATCACGCCGTGGGGTCTCGATCCTGTCCCAAGCGGTATATGGCGAGTGTCCCCCGTCACCGGATCGAGCCATCCCAGTTCGCCGAGCCCCTGGGCCGTGTACCAGACGCCGCCATCGGCTGCTGGGGCCACATCATGCGGCCGGGACCCGCTGGGGACTGGAAACGCCACCAGTTCGAGCTCGGACACGGGAATCGTCAGCGGTGCAGCCGTCGACTGAGGTGACGTGTCCGGAGGAGGAACCGTTACCACAGTGACGGTTGTGGTCGGTGTGGAGGAGGTAGGTGCCAATGTGGTCGCCGTCATGGGTGCGGTCGAGGCTGGACCGGCCGAATCTGTGGTGCATGCCGATAGGGCGACGAACACAGCGACAAGAAGAGAACCTCGAGGAGTTACGCGACCGATGGCCGAAATGTAGCTGCAGGTCGGAAGTAGCCACGCCAACCGAGATCTGGGCGGTCGCAAGCTTCGCCGTGCGAGTTCCTCCCAGACATGGCGGCGCCAAACTGGGATTGGTAGGCGGCACTGCGGCCGGACCAACGGCGCAGCCTCCTGGGCCGGTGACTCGCCTTGGATCGAGGCAGAGCAGGTTGGTGAGCCTACTGCAGACGAGTCAGAGCCCAGGGTGGCGACACCCTTGCGGGTAGCGCATATGTGCCGATATGGGCGGGTGATATGGCTCGCAGTGGTGATGCGCGACATGCTTTTAGCGGGCTTCACAACCAACGCCTGACACGAGATCGGTAGTCGACGTAGGCCCCGCCGAACAAGGACTCCAGATAGGACTCCTCGCGCCGGACCTGGCGGTCATCGAGGAGGAACCCCACCACCGCGAACGCCAGCAGCCAAACCGAGTTAAACACCACGGCGACACCGAGGAAGACGACAATCAGCCCAAGGTAGGTGGGGTTTCGGCTGAATCGATACGGTCCATCATCGACCAGAACGCGGGGAACGTGGCCAGGATCTGGGCTCGTGCGGTTGCGGCGCATCGTCGCCTGTCCCCACAACCACAGCATCACCCCCGCTGCCACCACAAACACACCAACGACAAGTCTCAGTGCACCTGTCGGTAGGAAACGAACCGGCACGGCAAGCGTCAGCACAACAGCGGTGCCAAGCAGAATTAGATATGCCAGGTTCGGGACCGCCAACCCCGGTCCGGCCTCAGGCCCATCCATACCAGTCCACCCTACGGGCGAGGGAAACTGCTCACGCAGAACACTCAGCAAACGTTCCTAGGTAGCGCATAGGTGCCGATATGGGCGGCTGCATCAAGGTCGGGTATCGACAGGACCGATCTGCTCCTGGCAATCAGTTGGCCGCCTCGACTGACGGCGACCGCGCCTCCTGTGCAAGAGAGCGCATCGACCAGCGACCCAGCGCGAAAGCCGCTACGGCTATGAGGACATAGACGAGGGCCCATTCAAAGAAGAACCTCGCGCCGTATTGATCGAGTGACCGGTCGTCGGTGAGGCGGAGGAAGACGAGGCCCGGCACCAGGGTGAGCACGCCGACGCACCATGTGGCGAGCGCGAGAAACGAGGCAACCCAGAGATCGGCCGGCGGCGTATGCGCATCGACTGCCTGCCGATAGAGATTAACTCCGGCCCATACCGCGATCACCGTGACAAGGGCCGTCATCACCCACAACCCGAGGGCGCTGAGCCTGCCGATGCTGCCAGCATCTCGAGCCCAGCCGAGGAACGCGACCGGGACAAGACCGATGATGAGGGTGAGCGCAAAGCCCAGCGCGCTAACCGTCCCAGCTTGGCCACGCCGCGAGCGAGTCATCGTTCTCTCACCAACGCGAACTCATCGATGATGGCACCGTCAGCGCCGACAGCGCGCAGAACCAGGGAATCAGTGGTGGCCTCGGCGATCATGAACTGAAGCGTGTTCTCCGACACTGCGGTGAAGTCGCTCGCGCCGGCAGCCCGTAGCTTGCTGCCTGCACCGCTCACCACGTAGGTGACCCCATTCAGTGGAACCGTGCGCTCGTAATGGTGGTCGTGGCCGGTCAGCACGAGATCGACTCCGTACTCAACGAAGAGCGGCTCGAGCGCCTCCCGCACCTCAACACTGGACCCGCGCCCACCAGAGGAATACGGGGGATGATGGAACGCCGCCACCTTCCACGGCGCGGTCGATGCGGAGAGGGCCCCCTCGAGCCAGGCGATCTGCTCGGGCCCGGCGGCCCCCGTGATCTGCGGTGTGCTGGAGTCGAGAATGAAAATCTCAACGGGGCCGTGCACGACGGAGTAGAAGCTGCCTTCCGCCCCTATTTCCTCGATCCTGCGAACGATTTCCTGGTTCGCCTCGCTGCTCGGCACGTACTCCAACTCGTGGTTGCCGACTGCCAGCTCGAAGCTGACACCCGCGTCGAGCAACGGGCCGAGCGGTTTGAGGAACACCTCTTCGTACCGGTCGGCGATGCTGCCGTAGTAGGAGATGTCGCCGAGCAGGACGACCAGGCCGTATGGCGTCTCCTCATAGGTGTGGGCCATCTGTCTGGCAATGTCCATCGCATTGCGCCCACCCGTGCCGTTGTCGCCGAGCACGGCGAAGGTGGCCGAGTCCTCGGTCACGGACCACGCCTCAGGCTGGAGCGCGACGTTGGGGGGACTACCAGGAACGAGGTCCATCTTCCATCTTGTCGTGGGATAGACGACCGCGACCACAATCAGTGTCCCGACAGCAAGTGTGGCGAGGCCGAGCGACAGGTGAATCCAGTGCCGACGCGTGACGACCGGCTCTCGGTGAGTCACCGCGTGACGCTTGTCATGCTGTCTCCCATCGCCCGCCGGTCGCACCCAGCTCCGGTCGCATGAGTCGGCAACCTTATCGAATACTCGAAGAAGGGGAAGACGTCCAGGCCCAAATGGTCGCCACCCGATAACGATCAGCGAAGCGACCTCTCCGAACCGGAATCCTGCCCCTCCCACGGGAGCCGCGAGCAGATCCCCCGCCCATGTCCGGCAAAAGGGGTATCCACTTCGGTACAGCGGTGGGGCGACAGGCGCTCTGGGCGACCGTCGGCGCGCTCGATTCCCACAGGAGCGACGATTCAGGACCGAAAGTGGGGCGCTGGCCCATATTCGGAGGGGTCACTGTACTGAAGTGGATACCCCTTTCCGGCAATATGGGCGGTCCGTTGTACCGGACGAGGTAGCGCATATGTGCCGATATGGGCGGGGTTTGGGGGAGTCGTCGGACTGCGACGATCCGGCCAAGGGAACGGGCAGTCCTAGCCTCGTCTGACACCTCCTCACTAAGGAGTACGAAGGAGCTAGGAGCGTTCTCAATCAGTCTCGCGGTCAAGGACATGGCTACATCGCGAGACTTCTACGAGAAACTCGGGTTCGCCATGGTCGCCGGTGACGGTGAGTCCTGGACGATCATGGCGAACCAAACCACCGCCATCGGACTCTTCCACGGCATGTTCGACTCCAACATCTTGACGTTCAACCCTGGCTGGGTGGGCCTCGGTGAGCCGGCTGAGGCGCGGCGCGCGTGAGTAAACGTGACTTTCGCTTCCGCGGCTATCGATTCGGAGTCGGCATGGGTCCCACCGTTCCAGCGAGGGGCCCCCACCAGCACCCAGCCCCTCGTTCGCCTTCGCATCGGACGTGACTAACGACGTTCACTGGAGAACGGGTGTCACCGAGGCTGGATTCACCACCAGACCATCCCTCGGCGTTGGGTCCGAAGGCTATGACCGCGCCGGCAAAGCGATCACGACGTGGAAGGTGGTGGCCTTCGATCCATCGTCCACCGTCGACTGGGAACTCACCTCAGGTCCATACGGAGGCACCGGCGGCTACCACGTCCAACCGGACGGAGACAAGACCCGCTTTGCCCTCGTCGCCGACGTTGAACCAAAGGGCATGTACCGCCTCCTCGGGCCCCTCTTCCAACGCATGGGCCGGAAACAGAACCAGACCGACGTCGAGCGACTCAAAGAACTGCTCGAGGCCCAACCCTGAACACCGGCCATTTCGCAACCCGCCTGCGTCCACAGATGGGCCGATACGAGCAGGACACCCAAATGTGCCGATACCTGGCACCAGGGACTACGAGAAGAACCAGAAGAGCCGGAAGCAGTGGCTCGCCCGGCGACCGCACGCAGACGGGACCGATCCCTAGCCTCGCCCGAGTCTGAGCGCCCTCAGTCGTCGTCTTCGGCAACGACTCCGAGGCTGAGCGCGACGTCGGCGTCGAGCGCTTGCTCGGCCAGTCTGCTGTAGCCTTGCGCCGCCTTCTGGACCTGCTTGACCCACTGGTTTTCGACGACGGCGATGAATGCCGAGGTGCTGGGGTCGAGCTCCTTGGCGGCGTCCCACAGCTCGTCGCTCTTCAGGGCTGCCTTACCGATGGCGGCTGAGCCCGCACCGATGCCGGCTCCCAACAATGCGCCACCGATCAGGCTCGGAGGGAAGATCAGTCCGATGACGCCACCGATGATGGCGCCGCGTCCGCTCCACTTCTTGACGCTCGGGAGCGATTCCTGTTTGACCTTCACCTCACCGTCGGCGTCGCGGGTCAACACTGCGGCGTCGATGATGTCGACGGTGCCGTCTTTGGCCATGTCCTTCAGGGCCTCCATCGCCCCGGATGCCCCATCCTCTGTGGGGAACGTGGCCATCATGATCTGATAACTCTCTGTAGCCAAACCTTCATCTCCTTGTTGCATGCACCCAAGCGGGATCGATGAGATCTCAAAGGGTGCTGTTCGTTTTCAGTCCTCGACCGCAGCCGAAAGCTGCTCGACAATCTCCGGTTGCAGGGTGGCGTGCAAGATCGTACCGCCCGAGAACCGGTCCAATGCCTCCATGGCGGCTCCGGCATCGGTGAAATCGACCGTCGCCACGATCGCTGAGCTCCCGGGCTGCAGACCTTGACCGACCTTCTTGAGAAAGTCGTCGTCGATTCCCAGGTCTAAGCCCTTGGAAGCGAGGGCGCCTCCGCCTGCACCCAAGATCGCGCCGCCTACGAGACCCTTCCCTGTCAACGCGCCCAGCAGACCACCGGCGATGGCGCCGGCGATGGCGCCCTCCTTGGTGTCCATATCGGCCGTCTCATCAATGTCCAACTCGCCTTCGACCGAACGTCGAATCACCGCGGCGTTACCCAGCTCGACAAGCTGTCGATCCTTAAGTTCTTTCAGGGTCTCCAAGACCTCCTTCGCCTTCGCCTCATCTTCGAAGGACACCACGAGCATCTCCGTGGGGCCATCCGTGGTCTGATCCTTGGCGATGCCCCTGGCCTTCCCAAAAAGGTCCTTTCCCCCGTCCAAGGCCTTGTCCGCCAAGCCCTTCTCGTCGTCACCCATACATACACCTCTTCAATCAATGGCTCGACCGCGGGGCGATCGTGGGCTCCCGTCTCAGATGCCCCTGCACGTGGTCGACGCCCCGATCCTACCGAAACCCACCGTCGTGTGTCCCTAGATGTCACAGGCGCAGATGCCGCCCTCAACCCGCAGCACGCGGCACCCATATGAGCTGTCATGGGTGGGTGGCCTTCTGGTCTGCTGAGTAGGGTTGAAAGCGGCCTGGACAGATTCCGCAAAGCGCGCATAGGAAAGGGTGCCTGATGGTTGAAGCGAGCTACGCGCAACTCTCCGACGGCAGGCAAATCGCGTATCAGGAGTATGGGGACCCCGACGGGCGCCCGGCGTTCTTCTTCCATGGTTGGCTTGGGTCTCGTCTCGACTTCGCCCCAAACGACCAGTTGGCCGGCGACCTGGGAGCGCGCGTCATCGCTCTTGACCGACCAGGATGCGGGGAGTCGGACTTCCAGCCCGATCGCCGGTTGCTGGATTGGCCGGGCGACGTCTCCGACGCGCTTGGTTTTGGGGAGTTCGCGCTCTGTGGCCACTCGTTTGGCGGACCATTCGTTGCTGCCTGTGCCTATTCAATCCCCGACCGGATTACCTCCGCCGCCATCGTCGCCGGCATTTCTCCACTGTCCTTCGACGGTGCGACATCCGGCATGCCGGCCCTGGTGCGCCTCGTGCTCTGGCTGGGCCGCATCGCGCCTCCTCTTACCCGACCGTACGTTGCCTTCATGGCGAGAATGGCGAAGAGTCCCGACTCGTTGAAGAAGGGCATCGAGTCGCAGCTCAGCGACGATGAAGCGGCGCTGTTGAGTACTCCCCGCTTTGACGGGTTCTTCGAGAACTTCGGCGAGATGACCAAACACGGTTCAACCGGCGCCTACTGGGACGCTCGCGTCTTCCTCGAAGACTGGGGATTCGACTGTGCCGATATCGATGCTCCCGTCGCGCTCTTCTATGGCACCGAGGACAGCAACGTTCCCATCCAGATGGGTGAGTACTACCGCGACGCCATGCCGAACTCTACGGCCACCTTCTACGAGGGGGAGGGCCACCTCATCATGTACTCCCGCGCCAAGGAGATCCTCGATACCCTCTTGGCCGGCAGCCCAGAGCGCAGCGCCTAGGCGTTCTTGATCTGGAACGAGGCGCACAGAAGAGAAAGGGGATGGAACGCCAATGTTTGAGATCGTCTACTACTCGATGACGGGGAACACCAAGAAACTCGCTGATGCCATTGCCAGTGAACTGAATGTCGCTGCAGAGAACGTCAATACGAACACCAAGCTTGCTGACGAGTCCCTCGTCTTCCTGGGTACAGGCCTATACGGTCCGTTCCAGAACGGCGGACTCAAGCAGTTCATCGACAGAACGGATTTTGGGGGGAGAAAGGTTGCGCTCTTTGGTACGTCGGGAGAAGGTAAGGGAAAAGAGGTTGGAGCCCTAGAGCGTGCGGTATCGAAAAAGGGTGCCGACATCGTCGGCAAATTCCACTGTAAAGGCGAATTTCTCCTCTTCATCAACCGGAACCATCCCACGAGCAAGGACCTGGAGAACGCAAGGAACTTTGCCCGGCAAGTAGCCGACGGTTGAAATCGCCGGGCGACACCTCGCTTAGCCGGGTGGCTCTTGATCCTCGACGTCTGACGGATCCGGCCCTCCGGAATCGTCCGTCCCACGCTCGGGGCGCATCCGCAGATTCGCCATTGAACGCTTTGGCGTGGCGTCTGCTTCCGATCTCTCGAACTTGGCAATATCAAAGAGGGTGAGAACCAACACGCACGTACTCAGAAACGCAACGCCCAAGGCGATGAGGATGGAGGGAACGAGATCCTCCCGGCTTGGGCTGAGGCGTCCAGTCACCAGTGGCAGGATCACGATGAGCGCCACGCCCGCCGTGCCGATCACCTCGTTGATGGCCAGTGTTCTGTTTCCCGTGACCCGCATCACTGGACGGACACCACGCGCAGTGCTGACATTGGTCACCACGAGGCCGAGGATCAACGTCCAGAACACCAGCCGGCTCCACACATCGGGCAGGGCAACCAGGGTCAGGGACAGGGCAAGTGGGATGGAATAGAGGATCAGTACGATCCGGGTGCTCGAGCGGAAGTACGGCTCAACCACCTCACGGGACTTCTCGAGCTGGCTGAACCCGGTCTGGATGTAGAAAATCATCCCCACCAGAAACAGGCCGATCAGACCGGCCGAGACCTCGGCCACGGTGAGCAGGAAGGCATCCGACACAGGGTCCATTGGTGACCTACTGAAGTGGGCATCGGCGGCGCGTCACCACGCAAGGTTAACGGCCACCGTGCCGCCGACGATGCCGACTATCGTCGATCCAGGTGGGAGGAGGTAACGATGGAGATCGCCCGAATCGCCACACTGATCGTTTCGACACTAATGATGGGCCTGATGGCCGGCGTCTTCGCCATCTACGCCAACGCCATCATGCCCGGCCTGAACCGCACCGACGACCGGACCTTCGTCGGAGCGTTCCAGTCGATCGACACCGCGATCATCAACCCGCTGTTCCTCATGACCTTCTTCGGAGCCCTGGTAGTCACGGGTATTTCCGCCGCGCTCCATTTGAGCAATGAGTTCCGGTCAGGCTTGCCATGGATCGTGGTCGCGCTCGCGCTCTACCTAGCAGTTGTCGTCATCACCCTGGTGGTCAACGTGCCTCTCAACGACGCCATCAAGGCAACCGGAGCGCCCGATGACATGGCTGATCTCGCTGCAGTGCGCGAACAGTTCAACGAACCAAGGTGGGTCGGCTGGAATCTCTTTCGGACAGTCGCGACGACCGCCGCAGTCGGGTGTCTCGCATGGGCCCTCGTCCTACTGGGCCGCGCTGGAACATCGGGTGGACCATAGAGCGGAGGACCTTCGGCGAGCCTCCCTTGACGATGCGGGCCGAGCCATACACATCGGAGACGCCGGATACGCGTCTAACACTGCAATCGAACCGGTTTTCTGCTCGCGCGAGGGGACAGACCCTCATTACAGGTAGCGCATAACCGGCAATATGGGCGGCCCCGCGACCGCTTCCAGCTAGCGCATATGTGCCGATATGCGCTAGCTGGCGGCGGCTTGACGCTTGGCGTGAATCATCGAGGTTGGAGGACAGGAAGGTTGCCAGGGTCTCCGCGACGGCTTCGGGGCGACACCTGGATCAGTGCCCTCCGGATTCCCGATTCTTCTCCTCCGCGTAGAGCTTCTCGACGCGGTAATCCCCAAAGAACACATAGATGGCATGCCCAGCGATGCCGAAGCCCCAACCGAAGATCACCCAAAAGGCCCAATCGAGGCCGCCCTGGCGCAGATCGATGAAGACGAGCATGGCGCACACCAGCACGTACACCATCAGGTGGTAGAAGAAGTCGCGTACCTCCTTGACGTGCATCTCCGCCCGCTCCCGGGCTCGGTCTTCTTGTGTCATTCACCCTCCGCGGGATGTCCCCTCCATTGGACACGCCGCGAGACCAGATGAACACGGGCAAAGGTCACAGCCCGGCTAGCGCATATGTGCCGATATGGGCGGTTGCTCGACCGGCATGCATGGTCCACAGCACACCGGTCCAAGAGCTGGGCTTCAACTTGACCGCCAGGGCAGCCGACCGACCTCGACTGGTCGGTCGAAACCTTTGACTTCCTCGCTGCGCCAATCATCGGTTGTTATGGAGACATCGAGCAGCCCGGCGACGGCGCGGCTTATCAGAATCTCGTCGGCGCCGGCCAACGCTCCAATTCGTGCGGCCCGGTGGACCTCGGCCCCGGCTGGGGAACCGTCAACGTCGCTGATGTCGGCTGCGTGGATGCCGATTCGAACGCTGGGCGCGAACCCATGATCCGAGCGGTGCCGGTCGAGTGCTCGCTGGATCTCGATGGCACAGGTCACAGCCGCGGAGGCCTCGGCGAATGTTACGAGGTACCCGTCGCCGGTCCGGTCGACGGTTTCACCGAAATGCTCTTTGATGCACTCAACGAGTGTGCGATCGTGCCAGGCGAGAAGCTGGGTCCACGATTCGTCCCCCATGGCCCCGGCCAGACGGGTGGAACCGACGATATCGGTCACCATCACGGCTCTTGCCTTCGGACCCGAGGTTGTTTCGGTACTCGAAAGCCGATTCAGGCGTTCCAGGTCCGGACCTGCGCCGAGCTGCTGGAAAGCGGCTTGAGCGGCGTCGAAGTCGAGCTCCGCTCCGATTTCTTCTCCGAGCTGACGGCGCAGCACCCCGCGTCGTAGCCGCACCGAAGCCGCCTCGTATGGCACTCTCAGGTCTTCCCAGATCCTGTGTGCGTTATCCAACGCTAACAAGGCCTGAGCGCCCGACCCTTCGGCCGCCAGCAGGCCTGCCCTGGCGGTATCCGCCCACGCTCGCATCGCCCCCGTTTTGCATTCCACGGCGAGGTCTTCGAGCTCGGCGCCGATACGGTGCGCTTCTTCGAGATCTTCGGCATCGATCAAGAGGTCGACAAGTGGCAGGAGGACCTTGGATCGCTCGATACGTTCGCTGGGGGCGTTGAGGGCCTGTTTGAGTGAGGCGATGGCTCCGTCGCGCCTGCCTCTGGAAGCATCGACGAGAGCGAATCCTGGGAAGGGCTCCCTGCCGAGCTGGTTGGCCTCCTTGAAGGACGCCACCGCACCGTCGATGTCGCCTCGATACATCTGGATCTCACCGAGTGCGTACTTCGCTTCGGCGATGTAGTCCACGACCTCGTACTGTTCCAACTCATCTTGGGCCAGGAGCAGCTCCTCCTCGGCCTCGTCCCAACGGCCGCGCAGCGTCATGATTTCGGCTCTGCGAACCCGACAGATACCGGGGTACCCCGGTATGTCGTTGCTCTTGAACCAGCGCTCGGCGCTGTTGGTCCACTCAGCGGCGGCCCGGAAATCCGCACTGTCCCAGCAGGTTGAGATGGCGTTGCACATCACAATCCCAGCCGTGTTGGGGTCGACGTCACCCAGCGTGACCGATGTGGTGGCCTCTCCGAGCAGGTCCATGCCGAGCTCGGTGTTTCCTGCCTGGACTTCCGTCATGCCCTGGAGCATCCTGGCGCGGGCGCCGAGCGCGGAATCTCCGTATCGATCCGCGATGACGGCCGATTGCTCGAGGAGTTCGCGGGTTTTCCCATATTCCCCCGAATCGAAGAAGTTGGCAGCCTGGATGTATAGAAGCACGCCCTCCTCTACACAGTCCGTAGCGCCGTCGAGGTGCTTGAAGGCTCGGTTGATCCATGTTGTGCTCAGGACGGGCTTCCCTGAGTTGCCGTACCAGCGGGCCAATTCGAGGGCTTGTCGACCGGCGGCTTCATCGCGACCGGCTTCGATGTATCCCTGATACGCCGCCTCGCGGGCTGCCCGGACTTGGTCGGGGCGGTTCCCACGCCTCGACCTTGATGCCCGGGATCGACGGCTATCAGCTCGATCTCGCCAGGACCGGACTCACGTCACCCGACCCGCTGGCGATCGGAAAGCTGCTCAGTCGTAGCCTTCGAAATCGGCTCCGGGCGAGATATTCGGGTATTCCGCTTGGCTCTGAGCCAGGGTGACCAGCGGGGCCGAAGCCGCGCCTATCACCCAGGCATAAACGAGCTCGGAATCCATCAGGTCGATCTGTTCTTGCGGATCGTTGATCAGGTCCATCACCATCGGGACCTGACGCTTGATGTACGGCGCAGTCCACGACTCCTCGAGGGTGTAGCGGAAGTGCACCTTGAAGTGCTTCCATTTCGCCGAGATGACCTCGCCATCGACACCGATGTAGAGGTAATTGTCACGGCCCGAGGTTTCGGCCTGGCCCAGCATGAAGGCCGACATATCCATCCCATCGATCGGCCGGTCCACCGGAACCCGGTCCGACTCACCGACGAGTCCCGCCAGGGTCGGATACCAGTCGAGGGCGGCGACGATCTCGTCGGTGACCACCCCCGCAGGGATCTTGCCCGGCCAGCGGATCATGGCGGGCGTGCGGTACGAACCTTCCCATCCGCCGCCAAAGGTGCCGCGCCAGTATCCACCGGATCCTATTCCTTCACCCTTGAGGGCTCCACTGCCGTTGTCGCTGGCCCAGACGACGATGGTGTCGTCGGCGATGCCGAGCTCGTCGAGTTCGTCCAGGATCTGACCTGCTCGATAGTCGAGTTCGGCGAGGTTCTTCGGTGACGGGAAGGGGCTATCGGTCGCGTCCTCGAAATCCGGGTGAGGAACCATCGGCGGGTGCACATTGGTGAACCCGACGTACGCGTAGAACGGCTTGCCTTCCGCGTGGCTGCGGCGGATGAAGTCGATCGTCTTGTCGGTGATCTTCTCATCCATGAAGGGCCGCGTCTTCAAATTGAAGTCGTCGACCTCCTCGAAAGGCTCGCCCTTGAGGGCGGCCTTGATTTTCGGACGCGGGAAGTGGTCGGGATACATCGGGTGCGAAGTCCAAGCGGCCTCATCGGAGGTTTCACTGATGCCCCACCACTCGTCGAAGCCCTGGTCGGTCGGGATCCTTCCGGCGACGTTGCCGAGGTGCCACTTGCCAAACATCGCAGTGGCGTATCCGGCGTCGGAGAACAGGTTCCCCAAGGTGTATTCCCACGGCGAGAGCCCGTAGTTGCCGGCGCCCCCCAGCGGAACCGCGAACGTGCCGGAGCGGACCGGCATGCGTCCCGTCATCAGGGCGCTGCGGGTGGGCGTGCACTGCGCCTCGGTGTTGAAGTTCGTGAAGCGAATCCCTTCGGACGCCAGTTGGTCGAGGCGGGGAGTGGGATTGAGGTTTCCGTAACAGCTCAGGTCACCCCAGCCGGTGTTGTCGACCAGCATGAAGACGATGTTCGGTGTGTCAGCCATTCTGTGTGCCCCCTTCTGCCATTTCGATGTCCTCCTCCGTCACTTCTTCAGCTTCTGCCAACGGATCCTCTTTGTCCCTGCCCATCCAGGTCCCGATGACCGGAGAGACGATGATCTGCATGAAGATGATCGCCGTGACAGCACCGAGGATCGCCGGATCGTTGCCGAACGCGATCGCCACGGCAGCGAACGACGGGCCAGAGTTGGATCCAGGCTGGATCATCGCCGTGGCCGCCCTCGTCGGGTAACCGCCGACCGAGACGAAGTAGCCGATCACGATCATGACCACCGTGAAGACGATGCCGGCCAGCAGGACTCGATCACCGATGAGGTCGATGATGATCCGCCAGCTCGAGAGCAGCGCCAACACCACCACGGCCAGAAAAGACGGGCCGATGATCTTCGATGCGAACCCGTTCCACTCGACGGCTCTCTTCTCATTCCAATGCCGGATCAGGAGGCCCACCGCAAACGGGAGGACCTGCAAGAACACGATGGTCTTGAGGAGATCCCAAACGGGCAGCGAAACCCCCTCGCCGAGATTCGCGGCTTCCAGAATGAAGTTGGCGGTCGGCGCAAAGGTGAACGATGCCACGACCGCGAGCACAACCTGAAACGTGGCACCGGTCGTCACGTCTCCCTTGGCACCCATGACGAACTTGACACCGAGCGGGGCGCCGGGAACCACCGCGAGGAGCACCATGGCGATATAGGCCGGCTCGGACAGGTTGAACAACTCGGCCGTACCCCATCCCACGAGTGGACGGATCACCAGGCCAGTGACGAGCACCAACAGCACCAGCCCCACCCGACTCAGCACGGCACCGAGGTTGGCGAAGGTCGTGGTGAACCCAGCGGACACCATCGTCGCCACGATCATCACCACCAAGGCGATGTTGAACAACGCCCCAATCAGCTCCTGGACTTCCATCCGCACACCTCCATCTCTCGATCAAAGCCGCGTGCGCGGCCGTCGCAGTGCCTCATGGCATCCTTGATAGACGCTAATAATTCCCATTGCTGTGGGGCAAACGTCCGGGCACTGCGACCACTGGGTCTCGTTCGGCTGCTGCTGCAGTAGCGACACGTGTCGGGCGTTCGGGCAGCGCACAACGGCACATTTGCGCTACCGGGATGCGGTGGATCGACCGGCCATAATGCCGGATGCCCTACCGCACGATGGGGATTGCAGCCGAGGAGTGCCGGTCACCGCGAGCATCAAGTAGCCGCGTTGCCCAGTGGCTGGCGGTTGCTATGAGGGGTTCTGTACGGCGACGAAGGCTCGGGGTTCCACACCCTGGTGAACACGGAACGTGACTCGCGACGGCGATGGCGGGTGTGCTTAGTACTGTCCATGGGCGTGGTAGAGCCAGAGAGTGATGATCAGCCGCTGTGGCGCAGGCTGTTTGTTCCGGCGCTCATGTTGGCGTTCCTGGTCTTCGTCTTCGGCTGGTTCCTTCCCCGGCTCATCGACTATCGGGCCGTCATCGACACGCTGTTGGATCTGGCCGCTGGCGAGTTCCTGATCCTGGTTGCGCTTGGAACGGTTCGGCTGATGGCCGAGGCCTGGATCTATGTGGCGTTGATTCCCGGGCTGCCGCTGGGCAAGAGCCTGCAGGCCTTCCTCGCCTCGACCACTGTTGCCACCTTCATGCCCTATCCCGCCGACCTCGTGGTCAGGTTCGGCATGTATCGGGTGTGGGGAATCGATGCGACTGCGGCTGGGGTCGGGATCATGACCGCGTCGTTCTGGACGATTGGGGTCAAGTTGGTGCTGCCCGTTCTCGGCCTGATCGTCCTGGTCGTTAACGGGGTGGCCAGTGACGAGGTCGTCACCCTTACGTTTCTCGCTATCGGCGTCCTGGTGGCGGTCTTCTTGGTGATCGTCGCTGCGGTCCGCAGCGAGGGTTTTGTGCACTGGCTGGGCCGGGCCGCCGCAGGCCTCTGGGCGTGGCTCACCGGCCTGTTCAACCGGCCGGTCGGCGAAGACTTCACCGCCGTCACCGAAGAGAAGTTCTCCGAGTTCCGGGAGCAGACCGTTGATGTGGTTCGCTCGGGATGGGTCAGGGCGACCGTCGCTACGGTAGCGAGCCAGGCGATCTGGTTTGTGATCCTGGTCGTGTCGCTCCGCTTTGTGGGAGTGCCCGCCGACGCAGTGTCCCTGGAGGCAGCGTTCGTTGCCTTCTGTCTCGCCCAATTGGCGTCGTTTTTCCCCACACCGGGCGGAGTTGGTGCCACCGAAGCGGTCTATGTGATGGTGCTCACCATCCCCACCGACGGCGGGTTTGCCGATGAGATCGCCGCCGCCGCCTTCCTGGTGCGCATCTTCACGTGGCTGCTCCCCATCGTCTACGGCGCCCCCGCCCTGCTCCGATTCAACCGAAAGCAAAAGGTCACAGCCACCTAGACGCATCCGGCATCGGTCGTCACGCGACGACCAAGGTCACCTGCAGAGGCTCCGGCAATGTGCAGCTCCAGCTCTTACCCACAGGCCGCCCATATCGGTACATATGCGCTACCTGTGTGGAAAGGTCGCGTGGTCAAGAACGTCGGGGTGCGCACTATGTCACTCCTGAGAGGCTGGTACTCCGGGAAGGCGGCCCCCAGTTCCTCGGTGGTAACACCGGCGCTGTGCCCCTCGGGGGTGTGGCTGGTTCTGCATAGTCGATGGTCAGGAGTGTGCCTCCTGGAGCGAGGGCGCGATCGACGAAGGTGAACGCTGAGTCCCGACCTCGATCGGGCGAGGGCAAGCCATAGTTGACAACCACGATGTCGAATCTCCCTAGATCAATCGCACCGCTGATATCGACGACCAGGAATTCGACCCAGTGATCCTGGTCGGCTGCCCCGCGAAGAGCCGCTTCGATGGCATGACCACCTGTCGATTTGAGTACCTTCACCGACTGTCTGCTGCGGCTCTCCGCAAGAAGATCTTGACCACTTCGTCCACGAGCAGCAGGGCAAAGGCTGCTGCAAGAGCCAAAAGCCAATGCCCTCCGTCCAGGGACGTGAAGCCCAAAAGGTCTTGAAGGGGTTCCCAGACGGTTGGCAGGATTGTGAAGAGAAGTGCGATCCCGTAGAGCGTCAGCTGGTGTCGGTTGCTCAGGATATCGCGATTGAACGCAGTGCGGGTCTCGCTGCGTGCGCTCAAGCCTGCTGCCATGCTGAGCAAGGCAAATGCAACAAACCCCATTGTTGCCGCCAATGCAATGCCGGCATCTTCATAGTATGCCTCAAAAGACACCGTGACTATCGCAGTAGTGATGCCAAGAAAGGCTACCCTCACCCATTGGGGAGTGGACAGGATCGGCTGCTTCAACGGCCGGGGCTTCTTGCCCATCAGGCCGGGAGGCGGAGTATCAAAACCCAGCGCAATAGCCACCGGCACGGTGACGAGGAAGTTCACCCACAACACCACGAGCGCCGAGAACGGGGTACCTCCTAGGACGAGGAAGAAGGCTGCCAGCAGATAGGCACTGATATAGGCCACCAGCTGTGTCATCTGGAAGCGCACAAAGTTGAAGAGGTTGTTGTAAATCCCCCGACCGAACTCCACCGCCTTCACGATCGTGGCGAAGTTATCGTCGGTCAGGATCATCACGGCGGCTCCCTTTGAGACCTCGGTACCCGTGATACCCATGGCGACGCCGATGTCGGCCTTCTTGAGGGCCGGCGCATCGTTGACGCCGTCGCCGGTCATGGCCACGATATTGTCCTCGTGCTGGAGCGTTGTTACGAGACGGATCTTGTCCTCGGGTGTCACGCGTGCCACCACACCGAGCTCAGGCAGCTGCGCTCGCAATTCGTTGTCACTCAGGGCGGCGAATTGAGCGCCGGTAAGCGCCTCGCCCTCTAGGCCCAACTTGTGGCCGATCGCGGCTGCCGTAACGGCATGGTCGCCGGTGATCATGCGGACTTCTATTCCGGCACTGTGGCATTTGGCGATGGCGTCCTTTGCCTCAGCGCGCGGCGGATCCACAATACCCACCATGGCTAGGAGTGTAAGGTCGGTCACCAGGTCGATCAGGTCCCCTTGCGGATCAAAAGCCTCCGGGGCGAAGTCGCGCCTGGCGACGACCAGCACGCGCTCACCAGCCTTGCCGATGCGCTCGTTCTCCCCCAAGGCCACCTGTCGGGTCTCTTCTGTGATCCGGACCTCATCTTCCCCAGGGTTCCAGTAATACCCGGCCCTGGAGATCAGGACATCCGGCGCGCCTTTGACAAAGCAACGCACGACCGACTCGCCTTGCTCGTTTTCCATATCGTGGAACGTGGCCATGAACTTGTACTCTGTATCGAAGGGGACTTCAGCCACCCGCGGAAACATCTCACGGGCCCCATCCACGCTGATGCCGCCCTTTTCCGCCAACACGATCAAGGCGCCTTCGGTCGGATCGCCGATCAGGTCGCCGTTATCGAGGCGAGCGTCGGCGCACAGGGCCATCGGCAGCATGATCTGGTCAAGATCGACCCGGGCACCCCCGGCGCTGAGCAGCTGGCCTTCGGTGCTGTATTTCAGTGTGCCTTTCTGCCAGGGCTGTCCGCTGCGGTCACTGGCCGCCAGCTCATACGACCCCTCCGTGCTGTAGCCCTCACCGGTGACTGCGAAGCGGTTCTGCCCCGGGATTGTGAATTCAACCGCAGTCATCTTGTTGAGCGTCAGGGTGCCGGTCTTGTCCGAGCAGATCGCCGAGACGGAGCCCAAGGTCTCCACTGAGGGCAGCCTCTTCACAATGGCGTTCTGGGCCGCCAGGGCACGGGTGCCCATGGAGTACATGGTGGTGACCACCGCCGGAAGGCCGGTCGGTATAGCCGCGACTGCCAATGCCACGCCGGCGATGAATACGTCCTCCATGTCTTGATCGTTGCCGATTCCAAGAATCACCATGAGGACAAACGCTAGGCCGGCCAGTGCCGCGATGATCATGGTCAACCGGTCGAGCTGCTTCTGCAAAGGGGTCTTGTCAGCCTCGGTCTTGTTCAGCAGGTCGGCGATATGGCCCATCTCGGTGCCCATGCCGGTGGTTGTGACGATCATCTCTCCGCGCCCTCGGGTGACCGAAGTGTTCATATAGGCCATGCAGCTGCGGTCGCCCAAGGGGGCCTCGGGGTCGGAGATGGCTTCGGTGTCTTTGGGAGAGGCCACACTTTCGCCTGTCAGAGCGGCTTCTTCGATTTCAAGGGTCGCCGCAACAAAGAGGCGGCCGTCAGCCGGAACCAGGTCGCCCGCCTCCATCAAGACAATGTCCCCCGGTACCAATTGCGCGGCCTCGACCTCCCTGGCCTCTCCATCTCGGCGCACTCGGGTAATCGCCTTCATTGTTGCGGCCAAGGCCGCCAGGCTGGCCTCGGCTTTGGCCTCCCCGCGGAGCGCCAGGACGGCATTGAAGACCGTCAGCCCGATCAGAACCAGCGTGGTCCCCCATTCGCCCGTAACAACCTGATTGATGACCGCCGCCGCCAGCAGCACGATCTGCATCAGATCTCCATATTGGCGTAGGAATGCGCGCCAACCGGGCTCCTTCTTCTTCTCTTCCAGGTGATTTGGGCCGTATTGCCGTACGCGCTCCTGTGCTTCGGACGCGCTGAGGCCCGCCGCGACATCAACGTCGAGCTCCCGGCCGACCTCCTCGGGTGTCAGCGTGTACCAATTGGCCTGATCTGCGGTGCGCGCTGTCATTGGCCCTTCTCCTCGGCTTCAGTACTTATCCGGGATGTGCTGCAGCGAGAGGCTGGGCTCGACGTATCCCTTGGGATGTTGGCCCTTGGGGAGCTTCACGTCCTTGTGTTCGAGCGGTTTGTACGGGACCTGCGAGAGCAGGTGGGAGATGATGTTCAGCCGGCCCCGCTTCTTGTCGTCGGTGTGCGCGATGTACCAATGCGCCCACGACGTGTCGGACGCCCTGAACATCTCGTCGCGTGCCCGCGAGTAGTCGTACCACTTGCTGTACGACCGCAGGTCCATGTCGGACAACTTCCAGATCTTGCGCGGGTCGTTGATCCGGGATTCGAGTCGTCGGGTCTGCTCGTCACGGCTGACTTCGAGCCAGTACTTCAGCAGCAGGATGCCCGAGTCGACCATTGCCCGTTCCACGGCGGGCACCTCCTCGAGGAACTTCTTCGTCTGCTCCTTGGTGCAGAACCCCATCACCGGCTCGACGCCGGCCCGGTTGTACCAGCTGCGATCGAAAATGACGACTTCGCCCGCGGCGGGGAAGTGTGGGAGGTAGCGCTGGATGTACATCTGTGACTTCTCGCGCTCGGTGGGCGCCGGCAGCGCGACGACGCGGAACACACGCGGGCTGACGCGCGAGGTGATGCGCTTGATCGTGCCTCCCTTGCCTGCGGTGTCCCGGCCCTCGAACACGATGCAGATCTTCGCTCCGGTGGCCTTGACCCATTCCTGCATCGCGACCAGTTCGCCTTGGAGCACGCGGAGCTCGGCCTCGTACGGCTTGCGCTTCATCTTCGGGGCGCCGGCCCCGTCGACGGCGAACTTCTTCGACTTCGAACCCATCTCGTTGCGCTCCTCTCGGCTCGTCTCGGCATCGAGCGTGCGGACAACGATTCTCGCGGTTCCGCAGGTTCACATCCACAGCGCCCGGCCAAGTCACCCGGGTGGTTCTGCAGCTCCCTCTGCTCCCGATGGCTCGCCCGATCCCCGGTCGGCCGTGTCGGCGGCCGTTGTCTAATCGATCGAAGCTGTACCAACCGGCGCCCCTTCCCACCTGCGCCACCCACGGCCACACCTCCCCTGGCGGAGCGGCGATCGACGTCGCCCGCGTCATCACCGTGCGCGCCCGATCCTCGTCGTCAAGGTAGCCGTCGCCGGGGAGGCGCATTGTCCGTTCGGGACAGTAGCGCCCCAACGTGTCCCCCACCGAACCAGCCTCGATGCAGCCAACCATGAAGCTCCCGCAAGAACCAAGGCCGGAAGGACCGTCTTGGCAATGGGTTCGACTCGCTTCATCTGACTTTGCACGGACAACACGGTATCCGTTGCCGCAACACTCCGGCCCCCCGCTAGAGCAAGAACCACACCGCCCATAGCGGCACATGTGGGCGGCCTCGGCTGCAACCCGATTGCACCCAACACCGTGGTACCAGACGGGACTGGCTGACACCAGACGGGACGAGGATCGGCCGAAGCCCTTACAGGACATGACGAGACGAGCAGGAAGGTGTCATTGCCAGGATGGTCGCTCGTCCCTTGGTCACCCGGGACTGCAGCCTGCTCTGCCTGGCTACGAGACGATCCAGGCCTTAGCCTCGTCGAGATCGTCGTCGTCGAACGTCTTCACCTCGCCGGGGATCATCCAGCCAAATGCCTTGACCCCGTTCTCGATCCAGTCCTCGTCGGTGACGACAGCGATCTTCTCGAACGACGTCCAGTGGGAGAGGCCGACCTTGGTGTCCTGCCACATCGCTCCTCCGGAGTAGCGGTCGAAGTCATCGCCGAGGACGTAGAGGAGCCGGATCTTGTCGTGCTTCTCCAGTGCGGCGTCGATTGCCCGATCGAGCGTGGAGATGTAGTCGTCGGAGCTGACCTCACCGACGCCGCTCACGGCGACCACGTTGTCGGGCAGCCCTTCAATCACGCGAATCATTCGTACCCCCCGTGTCGCGGCGTTTGGATAGGTCCAGGTTAGGAGCCGATCGGGATGCCTCCGTCGGGACCTTCCTCCTAACGTTCCCGTTCGCGCGGGGCCGACTGTCCCACCTCCGGTCGCCCGGACGACGAACTCGCCGATCGGGATCTCTCAATCGAGAAGACGCTGGTTCGGGTTGTGGCGTTGGCCGGCTGCGCCAGCGGCGACGCTTTCGTTGATAGCGTGATCGACGAGGCTGCCGGAGCACAGGGCAAGTCGGACCAATTGCCGTCAGGGCGCCCGAGGAGGTTATGCCAGTGAACTGGACACTCGAAGTAGTGGTCGTACCCGTTGCCGACATCGATCGGGCCAAGGAGTTCCATGCCCAACAGCTTGGGGTCGCCGTCGATCACGACACAACCATCAACGAGGATGCCAGAATCGTCCAGCTCACTCCCCCCGGATCGGGATGTTCGATTGTCATCGGGAAGGGCGTCGTTGCGGAATGGCACCCGGGTCGTTGAAGGGACTTCAGCTCGTCGTCAAAGACATCAGGCAAGCCCACCAGCAGTTGGTCGCGAAGGGAGTCGCGGCTAGTGACGTTCAGGTTCTCGGCGAGAACCCTAGGACGGTGGCTGATCCGCTCGACGATGTCGGGTTCGTCTTCGTCGAGGATCCCGACGGTAACGGCTGGGCAGTTCAGCAGATCTCGACACGTACCTGACCGAGTCAGAACGAGCCTGCTCACGTGCCACCCAGCCGCCCATATCGGCACCTATGCGCTCCCTGGGAACGTTCAACGGTGAGTTACGCGGACGGGTCGCCACGGCTTCTCTTGCGTGGCGACCCGTCGC
>Ga0255055_10000795_pt1 | contig 23978 bp, 19 predicted proteins | sample JV7_2_27_MG_FD_188633 | JGI IMG/M metagenome (GOLD analysis project Ga0255055, IMG submission 188633) | Seawater microbial communities from Jervis Inlet, British Columbia, Canada - JV7_2_27 | ecosystem: Environmental > Aquatic > Marine > Inlet | place: Canada: British Columbia | collected...
TGCCCTGGGTTTCCTATCATCCTTAGGATGCACTACATTTGTTATCGTCAGCAGCCTCTCGATGCGAAGCGCCGATCCCCAGGCGGTTAACTTCCACTGTCTTGCTGCGGGCACGGTCTTTTTTGCCGTATTTCTTTTTTTCACCGGCGGTCCGACGGGTATAATAGCCTATTCGGCGTTGTTGAAGCTGGGTGTTTCGAGCTTAGCGCTTGCCACCGGTTATATAACATTGTTTACTGGTCTTGAAATCATCGGACCGGTCAAAACTTCCATGCTGCTGAACGTCGAACCGATTGTAACCATCACTCTGGCAGCAATAATGCTGGGAGAACGGCTTGCCTCCATTCAATTGATCGGTGCGGCATTTGTTATTCTGGGAATCATCATGATTACGGGCGGTTCTAAAAAAAGATGATCAAACAAAAGTAAGGAAAATGATCCGTAAGGAATTGTATGACAATAACTAAATTGGTACCGCAGCTTATCCGTAAGTCGCGGGAAATTTTTTATGGCTGGGTTGTCGTCGCCTGTGTATGCGTCATTTTATTTATTGCATTCGGCAGTGTCTTCTCGTTTACAATGTTTTTCAAGTCGCTTCAGGTTGAATTCCAAACGACGCGCAGCTCGGCCTCGTTTATTTTTGCAATTGCCGGATTTATCTATTTTTGCCTTGGCGCTGTCAGCGGGCAGATCGCTGACCGCATCGGCGCTAAATGGGTGCTAACATTTGGTGTCATTGTCATCGGAACGGGTCTACTGGTCGCGAGTCGCGCGACAACCGTGCAGCAAATATATGCAATTTATGGCCTAGGCATTGGAGTTGGCGTCGGCTTTGTCTATGTTCCCGGGATCGGTGTGGTACAGCGCTGGTTTGTTCGAAAGCGGGGTCTGGCCTCTGGAATCGCCGTAACGGGGATCGGTCTCGGCACCCTATGCATGCCGGTAGTTTCAGCAGCGCTGATCCACTGGAGCGATTGGCGCACTACCTATCTGCTGATGAGTTTGTTCGTTTTTGTCTTTGGTATAATCGCGGCCCTTTTAATCATCGAAACGCCCGAGAAGCTTGGTTTACACCCGGATGGAGATTCAATCAAAGCAGATACCATCAGCACCATGGAAGAACCTCCTTTCGCAGGTGCGGCTATAGGCAGTCAAGGGATAAGCGTAAAGGATGCCTTGCAAACCAGGCCCTTTTGGCTTCTTTATTTAAGTATCTTTTGTTCCTCACTGGGCCTGTTTATCCCATTCGTACATATGGTACCGTTTTCAAATGATCTCGGCTTGCCGACGGCGACTGGCGTCATGTTGTTCAGCTTGATCGGTTTTGGAAGCACGGTGGGACGTTTTCTGGTTGGCGGCATCGCCGACAGGCTCGGCCGGCGCCAATCGATAGCTGGCATGTACGCCGGGTTCGCGGCGATGTTCTTGTGGTGGCTGTTCGCCGACAGTGTCTGGGAGCTGGCGGTGTTCACGTTGCTGTTTGGAACCTGCTATGGTGGATTTGTTGCACTTTTGCCTGCGTTAACGGCAGATTATTTTAGTGGCCCGAATATGAGCGGCATTATTGGGGTGCTTTATACAAGTGTTGCCGTCGGGAATCTTTGCGGCCCGACCTTAGCCGGATACATGTTTGATCTTAAACAAAGTTACACGATTCCCATAATTGTAAGCACTTTTTTCGCGCTGTGTTCAGCGGGCAGCGCGCTTCTGCTTAAAGACCCGGTAAAATGGAGAGCATCTTTTTTGTCTTCTAAAAATAATGACCGCAGCAAAATTCGAACGCATTTCTAACATGGTCCCACCTATTTAAGTTTTATTGATTTTATATTTGATGATTATGGCAGATCTTATTTTTTATAATGCAAACATAATTACGCTGGACCCTAATATTGAAAATGCACAATTGGTTGCTATCGGTGACGGCAGAATCCAGGTTGTTGCAGGTAATGAGGCACTAAAAGATCTAAAACGCAGCGATACGCAGGTGATCGATTGTCGTGGAAAGACCGTGTTGCCGGGATTTTGTGATACCCATTTCCATCTTCTGTCTACGGCTGCAAAATCAGTGACACTGGATGTGTCGCCTGCGGCCGATGTTTATTCCATTTCGGATTTGCAAGAGCGAATTCGTAGAAATTCAAAAAAGCTTGCATCCGGAGCTTGGATAAAAGCATCAGGCTATCATGAGTTCAACCTGGCTGAAGGGCGGCACCCTACCCGCTGGGATCTTGACGAAGCTGCCCCAAAGCACCCTGTAAAATTGACACACCAATCAAGACATGCGCATGTTTTGAATAGTCCGGCATTGAACCGCGTCGGCATTTCCATTGACACCCCTGATCCGCCTGGCGGACTGATTGATCGCAGTGTCCCCACCGGAGAGCCAACCGGGATATTATTCGAAATGAATGATTTTTTGTCCGGGCGTATTGCGCCGCTGGAACAAAGAGAAATCGATCGCGGGGTCAGGTCGGTAAATCAAGAACTGCTGTCAAAGGGAATAACCGCCATCCATGATACCTCTTCTCATAATGGTATTAAACAATGGACGTCCCTATGCGTATGGAAAGAAAAAGATAAATTTTTGCCCAGGGTGAATATGATGCTCGGTTTGAATGGGTTTAAAAACCGTGAACAAAGTGATTTTTCCTGCCTTCACAACCAAGATCAGCTTCGTTTGAGCGGCGTCAAAATAATTTTAGATGAAACCACGGGCCAACTTTATCCACCTCAGATGGAATTGAACCGGCTGGTTTCAGAAATTCATCAAGCCGGGCTGCAAGTTGCCATCCATGCCATTGAGGAAGCGGCTGTTGAATCTGTCTGTATGGCTATTGAACATGCATTGAAGAAGCTGCCAAAGCCGGATCATCGGCACCGAGTCGAGCACTGTGCCGTGTGTTCGCCTTCCCTGGCAGAGCGATTGGCCTCCTCAGGAATTATGGTCGTCACCCAGCCGGCATTTATTTATCATAACGGTGACCGCTATCTTGAAACGGTTTCAAATTGTGAAATACAGCACTTATATCCTATCGGTACACTAATTAAGAATAGAGTAACTGTCGCTGGAAGTTCAGACAGTCCAATCGTGCCGCCGAATCCTTTGATCGCAATGTACGCCGCGGTTACCCGCAAGACAAAAACGGGTAACACGATTTCAACAAAAGAACGCATAGAACCGATGGCTGCTCTGAGGATGTATACAAGCGATGCGGCCAAGGCCACCTTTAATGAAACCAAAAGAGGGTCAATCACAGCGGGTAAACTGGCAGATTTGGTGGTATTAAATGGCGATCCTATGAAACTCCCATCCGAGGAATTAAAGGATCTTGCAGTGGAGATGACGATTTTAAATGGCAATATTGTATGGAATAAGCAAGACTAAGTCGTCATTCTTCTTGCGGCATATGAGAAATGTTGCCAGCATTACAGGTTTAAATTTCCACATAGATGGGTCGGTTATCCTTATTTGTCGTTGAACGGAGATGATTTTACAACAATCAAAATTAAGATTTATTTGACTTGCCAACCATCATTTATCATATCTGTAATCTGGATAAATTTCGGATAATCTCGATAATCTACAACCAATTGATATTTGTTTTTCTGTCATGATATCCCAAGTTTTGGTTCGATAAAAATTCAGCCGATTTAAACCTAATCTACAAAACCCCAAAATTTCATATTGTGTAACCACAACTAACAAATTTTCAGTCCTCCCAGATTTCACCATCAGCATGGAATCCATCAAATTTAACAGCACAAAAAGTTTATATTTGTCTTACCCAATGCGCAAATCAGTCACAAAATGTCAGTACCCCAGATATGGTGCTCTGCTCCCTTTGAATTTTCTTGAGTTAAGGATGAAAAAAGCGGAACTGTTTTAAATTCGCTTTTTCACCCTAAAAAAAGGCTAAAAGCGTCCTATTCATTTACCTAAATATGCTGCTAAATTGCGCTTTATTTTCTCCAGCACATCTTTTGGTGGACGAGCGTACTCAAACTTGCCACTTGGTTCCTCATCATTTGGACGGGTGGTTGCAACAATACCCACTTTGGTGACTGCCATATTCTTTTGCTGAGGATCGCAACGGTCGGACTTCACACCCGGGATTATCATTATATCTTCTTCACCTCGCATTCTTGCTGCAATCGCCCATTCAACCTGTTGCCAGTCTTCTGGGTTGATATCATCATCTATTACAATAACAAGTTTAAGCAAATTGGTGGTACTCATGGCTAACATAATTACCCGTTTTGCTTCGCCGCGGGCAGGCCGATGCATAGTAATAATTGCGTGCAGTCTTCCCATGCCACCATCGCTAATCAAGACCCTTTTCACTCGGGGAATAACTTTTTGCAGTGTCCTGCAAGTAGTTGCACCAATGGCAACCGCCCCTAATAAAATATGTTCCGCTGCATACCCGGGCAAAATCGTTTGGTAAATAGGTTTAAACCGATGTGTGGCGGTCTTGATGTGAACCGCATGGCCCTCACCATAGTTTTCATAAAATCCGTGAAATTCCGACACAAGTCCTTCCTCAATACGCTCATCCGCATGCAGTGTGCCTTCCAATACAATTTCGGCATCGGCAGGTACTTCCAAATTTACTGATTCGCATCGCACCAAGCGTAACGGTTCATTCATTAAACCGCCAGCGATGTCAAATTCGTCGTGACCCAAGGAAACGTACATTTGGGAGGCAATTAGAACAGCAGGATGATTTCCGATGATTATAGCGATTTCCAGCGGGCCGCCTCTTTCATGGGCTCTGCGCATCAGTTCGCTTAGATGGTGCGTAGGAGCGATACCGGCTAAGAGAAGATCCCCACCCTCCACACGCAGCCGGGCGATGGAAACATTGCGGTGGTCGGTTCCAGGATCTTTGGCGACAATTACTCCGGCGGTGATGTAAGGGCCTTTTTCTTTTTCAAACCAAGTTGGTACTGGCAATAATTGGGGAATATCAACTGGAGCGTGATAAATAACTTCTTTTATAGGTCCCTTTGCAGCAATTACCGGTGTTATTCCCCAATCAAGGGCCTTCATACAAATCGCCTGCAAATGTTTCCGCTCAACTCCAAGCCCCAAGGCTATCTTATTTCGAGAATTGAGCAAATTGCCCACGATCGGAATACTAAAACCTTTGATGTTACGAAAAAACAACGAATGGCCACGATCCTGCAAGAGCAAAAGGGCCCCCAGTTCATAGCGTGGATCTATTTCTTGATCAATGTAGTGCAATTGCCCGGCACTTTTAAAATTGTTTAGAGTCGACCTTAAACTTTGTTCCAATTTCTGCCCCATAAAAAAGGTTGATCTAAGGAGTTTCTGTAGGCCGAATAAATCTGCCATATCCTTTTTGGGCCGTTGTCTCCCCTTTATTGAACACTATTTTTCCACGGACAATAGTCATATCAACCTTCCCAGTCAATTCCATACCCTCATAGGGTGACCATCCTACGTTGGGATGCAACTCATTTTTTAAAACTGTCCATTTTTTTTCCGGATCTAAAACAACAATATCAGCGTCACTACCGGGGATTAGAGTGCCCTTTTTAGGAAACAGGCCGAAGATTTTTGCAGGATTCTCCATTAGAACTTTGGTTAGTGTAAATATTGAAATTTTTTCTTTCGCCACGCCTTCGCTAAATAAAATCGGAAAAAGGATCTCGACACCCGGTATACCACAGGCATTGTCAAAAATAGATAGCTTATTTTTTTTCTCAGCAGGCCAAGGTGCATGGTCTGAACTCACACAATCAATTTCACCATATTGAAGCTTGCTCCAGAGCTGGGCCGAATCTGCTTTTTTTCTCACAGGTGGATTAATTCGAAGCTTACCCCCAAGTTTTACCATATCCTCCTCCGAAAAGATGAGGTAATGGGGGCAGGTCTCCAATGTTACAGGGTTCCCTTCTTTGCGGTAATATTGAGCATGATCAACAGACCGGGAACAGCTAATGTGGTAAAGATGCAATCTGACTCCGGCGGCTCTGGCAATTTCCAAACTTCTAAGAACGCTTTCGGTCTCTGAAACTTCTGGTCTGGTTTCGCAGTGAGCAAGAGGATAGGTTCTGTCTTCTTTAATGAATTTTTCCATTAAACTTTTTATAATTTCATCATTTTCAGCGTGTACACCCGCAGTGAGGCCTGTCTTGGCGATAATGAAAAATGCTTCCAGCAAATTTCCATCATTTACCCTTGGGAACCGGACAGGATCCGTATCGAAAAGGGAGAGCTTAAACCCGCACACACCGCTTTCTTTAAGTTTGTAAATATATTCCAGTGAATCGTTTTTGACCGAGCCTAAAAGCGCCACATCGACATAGCTTTCTTTTTCAACCACCTCGATCTTTTTTTTTAATGCATCTGGTGTTGCAATCCCTGAAGGCGCATCAACTGGCATGTCAATGATTGTTGTGACTCCACCTCTACATGCTGCTATAGTGGAGTTTCTAAATCCCTCTTCTGGATAGCTCAAAGAATGAACATGGCTGTCTATGGCACCCGGTAAAACCAATTTATCCTGTGCATTGATATGGATTTTGGTCTGAAACCCATCCGGTTTAGCGCTAATACATGAAATCTTTTCTCCTTTTATAAGAATAGTTCCATTATCAATGAGAGAACTTCCATATAAAATATTACCGGTAACAGCTAAATCGAAAACATGCTCGCTCAAGTTTGTCCCTCCTTATCAATTGAAACTATAACCTCAGCTAAGATCTCAGTTCCAAAACAGATATGTTCAAACTCGCTCCATTCATCAGGGCAGTGGCTTCTTCCATTTTTTGACGGTATGAAGATCATGCCCACAGGTGCTAATTCGGCAATATGATTAGCATCATGCCCTGCTCCTGATGGCATTTCAATAAAAGGAATCTTCAGACTGCTGCAAACTTGGCCGATCCGCTTTACCATTTTAGTATCGAAAATTACTGGTTTCGAGCTTAATTCAATTTCGGAATTAATGAGAACACCCCTTCTATCCTCTATTTTATCAAAAGCCTTTCTAATCAGTGCAATCGCCTCTTTAGCCTTACATTCATCTAAACTTCTCAAATCCATGCCCAGCTCTGCGGAGCCGGGTACGACATTTAGTGAATTTGGGGAAATCTCAATTCTTCCAAATGTCCCTACGACGCCATCCATATTTTTGCATATTTCTTCAAATGATAAAATAGCCTCAGAAGCTGCGGCCAAAGCGTCTCTTCTGGCCTCCATAGGTGTCGTTCCGGAATGATCTATTCTTCCTGTGATTTGAATATTGCCTCGGTGGATTCCGACGATTCCGGTCACAACACCTACGGGTATGTCAAGTGAAAAAAGAGATGACCCCTGTTCAATGTGCAATTCAATATAAGCGAGTACGTCTTCCGATGATTTTGAAGAAGCCGCAATATTCGAGGGGTTTCCTCCCATTTGCTGGATGGCTTCGAATAAGCTCCTTCCATCTGGATCTTTTAAAGACTTGAGAATCTCGTTTGAAAGTTTTCCAGTCATGCCCCGGCTTCCAACTGTAGATATGCCGAATGGTGATGGTTCTTCTGCTAAAAATATGACCACCTCCAATGGATGCCTTAATGAAATATTGCTTTTTTCGAACCCTCTGGCCACCTCTAACCCGGCAACAACTCCCACGATACCATCAAAGCGGCCGCCACCGGGCACAGTATCCAGATGGGAACCGACCATAATGCAAGGTCCAGCGAGTTTACCTTCCCGGCGACCGATCATATTGCCGACGGCATCGACACGAACATTTAGACCGGCCTCTTTCTCCATTAATTCACGGATATAGTTCCTCGCCTGACGGTCCTCATCAGAGAAGGAGATACGCGTGTAACCGTATGCATCTGGATCGATAAACTCAGATAGTGATTCAACGTCTCGACGTAGTCGGTCTACATTTACTTTGATTATCTTAGGCATGATCTATTTATCCGAGCGTTTATGTCGAGAATTTAAATCGGTAATCAAATCAATTCGATAGAATTTTTGAGCAAGGGCGTATAACCCTCACCAGACTTTTGCCCCAACTCGATTTTCTAGCACCGTTACTCCAACTCAGGAAACGAATCGCATTAACATTTAGTCTTGCTCTTCATCCCTGATAAGAGGAATAGTCATGCAGGTCGGTCCTCCGCCTCCTTTAGCATATTCGGAAAGATCGACTTCTATTACCTCAATGCCTCTCTTTCTTAATTCACCGGTGACAATAGGATTCCCGGCCGCTGTCACCAATTTTCCAGGCTCAAGTACGAGGAAATTCGGGGCTACGTTATTCGCTTCTTCCAAAGGGCATTCAATAATATCGAAACCTTTCTCGTTTATGAGGTAGTCAACAAAGATATAGCCAACCGCATCGGGGTAAAGAACTGCAAGCTTCGGCCCAGCAACACCAAAGACCATATCAAGGTGGAATGCACCACCACCCTGGCCGACTTGAGCTCCCCGGGTATAGACCGGCCCAGGAAGGTGAACAACAAAAACATCCTCTACACCATGGTTTCTCAAAATGGGAGTGATCTGATCGATGCCGTCCATATTAGTCCGCTGGCTGGTAGCTATGGCGATGCTTTTCTTATCAAGCCAGACCGCGTTGCTTGATTCGAGCCAACCCTTACCATGCACCGTATACAGAATCGGCACTCCTAGCTCTCCTAACCTTTTGGAGTGATAGACTTCTGTTCCACGCTTGAAACCCGCCGCGCAACGTCCAATAATGACGCCGCCTTTGACCATGAGGGGTTCATGACAGTATGTGATAGTTCGTATTGGCATCCCATAGGTACCCAGCACAGGTTGTTCTGCATCCAGCGAGATGGTTTCAACCCCATTATCGTTCATAACTCTCACAAAATTGTCCCATTCCTGCTGCATTTTATCAAGATCCGGCAGTCCAGTTGGAAGAGAATACCATTGGTTGTCTGCCAGTGCTTCTCTGGGTGCTGCCTCGGGCCCGGGTCGCTGAACCACAACGGCACGAAGCTTGGCGTAGCTAGACTGTCCACCCCAATCACGGCCCCAGGTCTCAACAAGGTCGTCACGCAGGTCAATATTAAAAGAAGTTAGCGGCGGCAAGCCCTCCCGATACATGGGATCTTTTTTCATCTTGTTGATGACCTGTGTTTTTTCTTCTTTATTCAATTTCGTCATTTTTCTTTTACCTCCTTTCTATCGCCTTAAAACAGTTGTCCAAGTTTACTTTTAGTTTGGATATCCTTAATTCCCAATAAAAAATATGAAACCTGAGTTTTTCTTTATTAGTGCGCTTCAGCATGCGCTTCGTCCTGGATGGCTTCAATAATTTTGCCAGAGTCCGTGTAATGACAGAAGTCGCCGGACATTTAGTGATTAATCTCTCCCTCGGAGGCCGTATTTTTTCTGATATCACGATGGTCATCATGACCATGCCAAGTGCGCAAAAGCCGCGTTTTGAATTACTACTTTAGTTCTTGCCTATTTTTAAAATCTCTAATTCCTTTTTTTAATTGCTCTCAGTATCTTTTCCGGGGAGATTGGAAGCTCTTTTATTCTCACACCTACAGCATTGTAAATTGCGTTGGCTACTGCCGGGGCCACTGGATTCGTCACTCCCTCTCCCACTCCTTTGGCGCCAAATGGACCTGAAGGTTCGTGCGTGTCGGCGATGAAGGTTTCTATCTGCGGCGTATCAAGAAATGTCAACATTTTATAATCTTGAAAGCTGGGATTTAAAATCTCGCCGGTTTTCTCATCAAAATGAGTATCCTCATAAAGTCCATACCCAAGACCCATATGAAGCCCTCCTTCGATTTGGCCTTCAACATTATTTAAATTGATGGGAGTGCCGACATCGGCTCCACTGACAGCCTTTAAAACTTTTACCCGGCCAGTTTGAGTGTCTACCTCCACTTCGACAAAGCAAACGACAAAATGTGGTGGGCAGGCATCGGGCCTGATGGATGCTTCACCGATTGCGCTACCCCAACCTTTTATCTGGGCTTGTTGGACTAATTCTTTGATCGTAACCGCCCCATCGGGAACTCCAGTAACATAAACCTTCCCATCTTCGATAATTAGCTCCTCGCGGCGCGCTTCAAGAATTTCTTCTGCCCAATCGAGTAGAATAATTTTCACTTTCTCAGCAGCCTTCACTACCGCTCTACCAGCGCCGTATGTTGCTCGGCTGGCATGCGTTGGAACGTCGAAAAGAGTAGTGTTTGTATCCCCCATATCTATGATTATATCATGATAATTTAATGACAGCACCTCGGCTACCATAGCTGCGTGGGCACTATTATTGCCTCCGCCTGCATCTGCGGTGGCAATCATTAAAACAGCCGTGCCGTCTTCATTCATTTTGACAATAGCACCGGTATAATCCATGATAAATTTGGATGGTTTTGGAGAACCTGCACCGGAGGTGTGATAGCCTCTGGCCATTCCAATGCCTCTCTTTATCCATGGTCTGGTGGCTTTAAGTTTACTTCTTTTTTCCCATCCAATTTTCTCTGCAGCATGCCAGCCTATTGTTTCGGATGCACCCCGCAGCAGCTCCTCCGTCCCGCAGCTTTCTATGTCACAGATTACATCCGGCCCTTGTCCATAAAACGTATCCCCTGTGCTCAGATGGTTATTTAGTCGTAATTCAATTGGGTCCAAGTTCAGCTCTTCTGCGATTATATCCATTTGAGATTCCACCGCAAAATGAATCTGGGGATTTGCGGCTCCGCGCATGGCTGTCAATGGAGGCGTATTGGTGTAAACGGTCTTTCCTGTAAATTTCATGTTAGGGCAATTATACATTGAAAGAAACCAACCCGCTGCCAGGACCATCTTTGATTGACCGCTGATCGCATAAGCTCCGGTTTCATCGATCAAGTTAAGCTGCTGGGAAATTATGGTGCCGTCTTTTATAACACCGGTTTTAAGATTTAAAATCATCGGGTGCCTTCCACAGGAAAGAAACATCTCTTCCCGGCTTTTTTCACCACGCACAGGCCGGCCGGTTTTCAAAGCCAGAAAGGCACAAATCGGTTCTATCCATCCCGTGTGGATATGAGCCCCAAAAGATCCTCCGAGATAGACTCTGTGACAGGTAACTTTGCTCAGCGGTATTCCCAAAGAACTGGCGATGTTCATGCGCATAGCATGAATTCCCTGAGTTGTTCCGTAGATATCTAATTTGCCGCTGGGCCCTGGAACGCATACAACGGCTGTCCTTTCCAGCGGTGCACAATTGGGTCTTGACGTCTTGTAAACGTTTTCAATGACAAGGTCGGCTTCTTTGAATCCAAGCTCTACATTTCCGATGTCAATATTGCGTGTAGCAACGATGTTGTTCTTAATTTCTATGGAATCGCCACCTCGCCAAGCAACGTCATGAATAACAGGGGCTCCGGGACGTATTACTTCAAGGGGGTCAACTACTACTGGAATAGGTTCATATTCTACTTTTATCAATTCAAGTGCCTCTGCTGCTGTATCAGGAGTGGTGGCAGCTACAGCAGCGACACGATCACCAAAGTGTCTAACTTTTTTCTCCAAAAGAAAACTATCGTAATACATCACTGCAGGAACGTGTAAAAATTGATGCATGGTAGGAATTTTAGGGATATCTTTATGAGTGATGATCGCTTTTACACCTTTTAATTTCAGCGCCTTACTAATATTGATGTGCTTAATATAGGCGTGGGCATAAGGGCTGCGTAGAATTCTGGCATGAAGCATATCAGGAAAATAGATATCTCCCGAATATTTCAGCTGTCCGGTAACTTTTTCAAGAGCTTCAACTTTTACCAGTCTTTTGCCAATTATTTTAAATTCTTTCCCAGTCAAGAGTTTTTCCTTTTTTATAATTCATAATCGGCAGAGATCCCATAAATTTTTCAAGATCAAATTTCTTTATATGGCATCAAAATCCTTGATGATGCCTGACGATGTTGCAGCAGATTTCTTCCACGTTCCAAACCAAGTTCGTTTAACCGTTGAGGCTCCATTCTTATCAAAGCAAATGGCCCTGCAACCTTCTACGGCCGTAGTAGTATGATCACACCTGATTTTGTTAACAAAGATTTCATATGCAGTATCGTCTCTTACTTCCAACCTTTGCATCGCTGGCTAATTCCGCCCTGGGCCAAAAATTAGAATTGGTGAAAAATCAAGAAAAGAAAGTTTTATTTGCTAACTGATACAATGTGCGAAGTCTATCAAGATTATTTGGGGAGTGTAAACCGCAGGAAGAGCAAAGAATAAGCCCGCCGCCTTGCCCAAGTATTTTTAAATTCCTGATAAACCTCTGTTCCTGAGATGAACTAAGAGATTCTGTTTGAAAAAAGTTGCCCTCTATTCCAGTCAGCATTGTAAGTATTTTCCCATAATCTCTTTTGAAGGCAACAAGGTCAAGACATTCACTTTGACAGCCCGCAAGACCATCAAAACCACAAGTTATTAATATTGGAACGATCTTACTTATAGCACCACAGGAGTGAAACAATGCTAAACTACCGGTCTCATGAACTCTATTTACAACCTCAGAGTAGATAGAGAACATGAAGTTTTTAATGTCTTTAGGATGAAGATAAGTACCTTTTTCCCATGCAAAATCGTCAGCCACAACGACTGCTTGAACATTCAACTCAAGGCAATCATTGATAAGGCCTCTCACTATAGTTGCCTCTTTTTCTAAAATTCCAGCTATATAATTTTTATCTCTGCTAAAATTTGACAAAAAATTGATCAAACCTAATTTATTAACAACTCTTTGAAACGGTCCATCTATAACTACTCCCAAAAAACCTCTAGTTAGCTTACGCGCCTCTGTCACTTGTTCTATGCTGAAATATCGGTAACTGAAATCTGATTCTGGCAAAGGAATTGGAGCAAGAGGGAAAAAAATGAGATCCATTCCCATACTCTTCCTGATTTCAAGATGTCCTTCCACATTATCCTCAAGTTTAGCCCCATTTAATACCTTTGTGCCTATCCATAATTCTCCTCTTGGAAAATAATCCATACTTTGCTGTTGAAACGCCTTAAATAAGGGATGGACCAATTCTTTCATAGCAGAAACAGGGCCGTTTTATTAATATTTATAGTGATTGTCAAAAAAACGCTGCGGTATTCAAACGATTTTTTCTACAACCACTTATGCCGCACTTCCGAATTTCGGAACATTATTATGGAAATCGGTATAAATTATTTTTATCTAATTTAGGCTTTCCCGATAAAACTTCGAATAGCGTTGAAGCGATATGCTTTACGCCCAAATTGAAACTACTCAATTTGTCCATCAAAAATGTGAATTTATTTTTCCGCGAACCCTTAAGCGTCATAGTATCCAAAATCGAGAACTGCCTCCATCATTGCATAAATATTTTCTTGTGGTGTTATAGGAGATAGATCACAGCCGGGTGCAAGTATAAAACCACAAGGTGAAAATTTTGCTTCCTCGATACATTTTCTGGAAAGATCATATACCTCCCGGAACGTACCATTTTGAAGAGCAGTAGGATCGATGTTTCCGGCAATTATGCAACGATCTCCAAAGTGCTCTATTGCAGTAGTTAGACTTACCTCGGGGCCAAAACTAACAATGCTCCGCTCACCCATGGGAATCTGCTCCAGTTGGGCCAGATTGAATTTCTGTTCACCGCAAATATGGCTGAAAAATCGCTTTATTTTCATATCGAGTATGCTGTTATGCAGCTCCATTAAATAGGGTAAGGCAAATTTCACGAAGTGCTTTTTCGAAATAACCATATTAGACTCAAAGGGTAGTATTTCGTGAGCAACCATTCGCTCGGGGCCGAAAGTCTCAATCCAGTACTCAGCTACCTGCAGAATATGATCTGTACACAACCTTAAAAGCATATGAACGCAGTCTGGTTCCTTTATCACCCATCGACATAGTTGATCTATCCCGACGATATTCCCCGCGTAACTGAAAGGGCTTCCGCAAGGGAAGGTGATGGGCAATAGAGACCGTTCCTCCTGTAGACGGGAAAATTTCATAACCAGAGGAAGTATGCCTGCTGTTTTTACATCGGGCAGCTTTAACTTTTTGACATCCTCAACAGTTTTGCAAGGATGACGTATCACCTGGGGTGCCTGATCAAGCTCTGTAGCAGGGAATTTGATGTCTCCGCCAAACTCCCATGCACCATGAGAAGCGTAACTCAAGATAGGGCTACTGTCATAACCGAATTGTTTCTGTGTTTCCTGCTGTGAAAAGAAACTCTTTTCCGGATCCTCACATGCGCTTTGAATAGGAAATCCCATATTTTTTGCACAAAACCATCCTGTGCCACAGGACAATCCGAATGGGAAAAGGGGGACCCGGTCGATTTGCCTGCCAATTAGGAGCAGGTGTATTCGTTCAATAGAAGTCAGTTTGTCCAAACGCCGTCTCTTTTCTTCTATTTGTTTAAATAACATTTCCATAATTTATCTTTTTAGCTTATTGATAGTAAGTCTTGTCCATGATTTTTCTTGCTTCGTCTTTATCGACTTTTTCACGATCAAGTACATCCTGGAGAAACGCCCGGATCTCTTTTTGATAACCTTCCGGGATATCCGGTTCGTGTTTTTCCAGTATTTCCTGCACCCTCTCTGCGGAGCGATCCAGAAGACTCTTCTGTCCTTTGTCGATCCATTTGTCTGCATTCAATGCACTGGTCAGAGATGACCTCTTCCACTGTTCGCTTTTATAGTATTTCTTCGTGTGAACTGTTTTTAAAAAACTTGCTCCGGTAGCACCAAAACCAGCCTCTATCATCTGATCCAGGGGAATAGATTCTTCATCAAAATTAATCCCCTTAACCATATGTTTTATTCTGCTTATTATCTCGTTCTCTATAACTACTTCCCGCATATCGAAAGATCTAAGAAAGCCCATACCTCCTCCCGACATGACCACGTCAACCTTGCCCGACAAAAACGCCGTAAGGTAACTTTGAGTGCGCTCCCAGGCTACCTGGGCATCTGCCAATGGGGACTCAGCCGATCCTAATTCCCACAGGCTTGGTTTGTTGTAATACCGTGCCATCTCACTGGATCCCAGATGTACCAACAGCGATTCCGGACGATGGGTTGCTTTTTCCCCGGTCAGCATATCCATACTGCCGCTGAAGTCACCAAACGCTATAGGATGTCCCGGATTTGCGGTCTCGATAGCGACAATCAAAGCAAGAAATTCAGCCACATTTTGGACAATTGTACCTGAAACCGATACCGGTGCAGTCGCTCCCATAATTCCACAGGGAGCCACCGGTAAAGGTACTCCTTCTTGAATTGCAGCCCAAACCCAATCAGCCCAGTCCAGCGCTTCTCCTTCCTCACAACCAATAAGACTAAGTGGTGAGGTGGGGGATGCCATAATTGCACCGTTTGGTTTCTTTCGAAAAGCTTCCCTACCTCCTGCAGCAATCTGATATAATTTTAAAGCATCATCGAGTTCGTCTTTTGTACTCGTGAGGTAAATCCGGATATGAGGTTTTCCGGTGTGTAGCATGGTCGTGGCTTCCATAAATGTGGACATATACGTAATCTCGTGGATCTCTTCTTTTGTAGCAAGATCATTGGCATGGTAAAATGGATACCCTAAAATTGCATCGAAATTTTCGCATGCATCGATTACCCGGCAAGCAGGGGGAAAATCCCGAAGTTCAGCATCTCTATACTTCCCTGTTTGAAGATCCCAGGTCATCATACCGCCGCTTATACCGATATGCATCCCCTCGCTTCCCCATTTCAACGGCTTACATCCTGGGACATACGGGTAAAGAGTAAATTCTGAAGGCGCCTTATCTAAAGCATCCGCGATTATCTCTTCACTGAATTTTACGACTCTTGCACTTTTTGGTTTTGACATCTCGTCACCAAGTGTGCAACCCGCCTGGTGAAAGGATTCCAGTATCTGAGGATGGTTACAAAGAAAACCCAAGCTCTCTAATAAACTTACTGCAGATCTATGTATTTTTTCCTTCTGTGCGTCTGTCAGTACGCCTTCAACTCTCAGATTATTCATAGTTTTATCCTCCATTTTTAAGTGCTTCATCAATTATCCTGGCAGCACTAAAGGCATCTATTCCAAAAAGTACACCCCATTTTTCTGCAAGGTTCGGCGTTACTGCCGCTCCACCGATAATAACTTTTAGATTTTTATTACGGTTTTTTAATTGCTTAACCGTTTCTTCTACATGACTTATCGATAATGAAATAAATGAGGAGATACCAACGGCATCCACTTTATCGATTACCGCCATGAATTCGTCAAGACTGACATCAACACCTAAATCAATAACCTGGAATCCGGCTGCACGCATCATCGCACTCACAAGGTCTTTTCCAATTGCATGAATATCACCCTGAATAGTGCCAATAGCAAAGATTCCCTTAATGTTGAGTTTCTCCCCCGCGCTTAACGCTTTCTCAATAATTTTGGTTACCTTAACAGCAGCATCCCCGGCAAATACCAGTTCCGGCAAGGCAATCTCACCCTTTTCAAATTCATCTCCCAACCGGGCCAATGCAGGCCGTAATCCTTCATCGACAACCACCTGGGGTGCTATATTTCCAGACAAGGCCTCCCGTGCCAGGTTCTCTGATTCAATTTCATCGCCCTCATATACTGCATCCTGTAGCTTTTTAAGGATCATTTCCATAAAATCCTCCTTATGAATTTGGATATGATGAAAAACAGGTTAACTGCGATTACACACCTGTACTAAACATTTCTATAAAGTACTTCGCCCAACGCTTCTTCAAACACTTCAATGGACTCACAGAGCGCATCCTCTGTGATGCAAAGCGGTGGAGCGATTTTTATACATTCCCCGGATGCGCCAACCGGAGCATACATCAATAAGCCTTTATGGAAGCAGGCCAAATTAATTTTTAGAGCAGTCTCACCATCCGGTTTCCCGGTTTTAGGATCAACTACATTAATGCCTGCTACCAAGCCTTTCCCATTCACAACCGCAAATATTGATGAATGTTTTTTTCTGATTCTCTCCAATTCCTGTATGAGTATTCGACCCAAATAAGCTGCATTAGCAACCAAATCTTCTTTTTTCAGAATCTCCAAGTTTGCTATAGCAGCTACAACGCAAAGTGGCGAAGCCGAATGTGTGGATGTCATTGAACCTGGGCCATATAGATCCATAATATCTTTTCTGCCTATGACTGCAGATATCGGCAATGATGAACTAATTCCTTTACCACAAGCGATCAAATCTGGTTTGACTCCATAATGTTCGTAACAAAACATTTTTCCGGTTCTTCCGAAACCTGCTTGAACTTCATCATAAATAGTGACAATATCATGGGATCGACAGAATGATTCCAGGTCTTGAGCATACTCCTTCGGCAAAAGATTTGCGCCAATACCTTGGTAGGACTCCGTTAAAACACCGGCTATATTCTTTGCTTTGATTTGTTTAGCCTTAATCGTTTTTTGAAATAAATCAAAGGATGTATCTTTGATGTTATACCTATCTGGAAACGGAATCTGAACAAACGTGGGATCAGTAGTGCCGATCCACTTTTTTAGCTTAGGAGTACCTCCAGCAAGTTGAGCGCCAAGTGTGCGGCCATGAAAGGAATTCTCAAAAGAAATAATGTATTTTTTTTGAGAACCATATTTTTCAAGTGCGTAGGTCTTGGCTAATTTTATACAACTTTCGATGGCCTCGCTACCAGTACTCAGTAAAAATATTTTATAATTTGACGGATCCGGTGAAACAGCCTGCAAGGCTTTTGTAAGTTGAGCGCGCTTTTCATGAACGAAAATGTAGGTTGCCAGCAGGCCTTGATCAATCTGCTCCTGAAGCGCTTGCTTAAGTTCTTGTCGTCCGTGACCCGTATTTGCTACCAGGATGCAGGACGTCCAGTCAATCCAACGATTACCCCATTTGTCATAAACAATGAATTTCTCAGCTTTATCCCACACAACCGGTGGCATACCTTGCATGGAACGAGGTTCGGTCTTTTTCAATGATTGAAAAATTGAAAGAGACTCTGGTACCGGTAACTTTGTTTTAATCGTCCGATAATTTGAAGACACCTTTCTTACTGCAACAGGCTCTAGAGAGTACTCAGCCAAAATATATTGCCTCCTTATTGAATAATAAGAAATAATAGATAGACGGTGTTATCAAAGACCTACTGAAAAAGCAGGTTCGGCAGCCAAGTTATGATGTTTGGGAAAGCCATACATAAAGCCAGAATAAAGAATTTTATAACCAGAAATGGAGTAATGGACTTGTAGATGTCTGTCATGGTAATTTGTGGCGGCACGACTGCCTTCATATAAAATAAGGCAAAGCCATATGGTGGTGTCTGGATTGCGATTTCCATTTGAAGTATCATCAGTATTCCAAACCAGATCGGATCGAAACCCAAAGACATCGCAATGGGTGTATATATGGGAGAGCAGAGGAGCAGGATTACAAAATCATCCATGATGAAACCCATAAAAAGGATGGTAATCTGCATGATAATAATAACTCCCATGGGACTCAGACCAGTATCGGCTATCAATTGCCTTACGAGACGGCCGGCGCCCATCATCATATGAAAATTACTAAACACCAGAGCACCGATAAAAAGCCAGATACAGACAGACGTCAGCCTCATCCCTTCCATGGATGAATCTCTGAGCACAGCCCACGTAAAACGCCTGTAAAAGATCGCCACCAGCACTGCGCCAACAGCACCAACAGCAGCCGCTTCTGTGGTCGTGGCTGCCCCGCTCATAATACAACCGAGCACCAAAATGATCAGCCCAAAAGCAATTGAACCATCCCTGGCTGCAATCCACTTTTCTCTAGTTCCAATTCTTTTTTCTGGTTGGAATGGAGGGCCATACTCAGGATCGATGTAACATCGAACAGCGATATAGACTACAAAACATGCCGACATAATTAGTCCGGGTATTAGACCACCTGCGAACATTCTACCGACGGATGTGTTGGTGACAGATGCGAATAGAATCATGGGTATGCTGGGTGGAATGAGTATTCCCATACCCCCCCCCGCCATGATCGAGCCCAGGGCCAGGTTCTTATGATACCCCCGGTCTAACATCGATGGTAGCGCTACTGTTCCCGCGGTCATGATACCCGCCGCAATTACACCTACCATAGCCGCTATTGCGCTACAGACAACAATGACGCCAATAGCAAGCCCTCCTTTAATCCTGCCGGCCAGGACATGAAAAGCGTCGAACATCTTTTCAGCGATACCGGCATGCAGCAGCACTTGGCCCATAAATATGAATAAAGGTATAGCCAGCAAAATAAATCCTGAAAGTGTCGCCATTGTCGTTGGCTGGATAAGTTTAAAGGCTTTTGGTCCCCATGTGAAATAGCCTATAATCATGGCGATCCCACCCATTGAGAATCCTACCGGTGCACCCATTAAAAAAAAGACTATCATGGAGCAGAATAACACCACTGTTAGCAGTTCGATACTCATCCTTTCAACTCCTTGTCAGTAATAAAGCGATAGAGGCTCCGAGTCCAGTTGGCCAGCGCCTGGAGAAATATAAGAAAAGTAGCAACTGTAATCAAAAGCTTATAGTGGCTTACCGGAGGGCCCCACTCAGACATTGTGGTTTCATGCCTTTTAAAGGCTTCTATGGCAGGGCCCCAGGAATAGATTATTGTCAGGATAAGAAAAAAGAAGACAACCAAACCAGTTATAACGTCCAGTAATGCCTTTGTCCTGGGCGAGACTCGCTGGTAGATAATATCTACATTGACATGACCTTTAAGCTGATAGACGTATCCCCCAGCCAATAGGCCCAGGTATCCGAAGAAAAAAATAGACATGTCGTAAGCCCAAATGGTCGGATGATTGAAAACATATCTGGCCACGGTTTCAAACGCCAGCAGGCAAACCATGGCAGGGAGCAAAGGACTTGCAGCATAAGCGACCCATTTACTTAAATTGTCTACGAACTTTAAAATCGTTAATAGAATCTTCATAGAATACCCTGATGATTGAGATAGTAGAACCGGTCTTCGACTTTAGCCGTTTTTAGGATTACATATTTTTAGACCCTTATCCATTTGCACGGAATAACCGAAGCCGGTTCTACGCTCGAACTCAACGGACCGTTTGGAGATAGTTATTTAAGGACCTTTTCCATAAAATCGGCTTGAATCTTGAGAAGCTCTTTGGAGTAATTATCCTTCTCATATTCGGACCAGGTCTTTCGGCCGGCCTCTTGCCATTTGGCCTTGTCGGCTTGGGAGGGTTCAGGGCTCCACTTCAAACCTGCGGCTTTCATAACTTTCATTTTCTCAAATGCCTCTACCATAAATATAGACCTGTGGTCGAATTCAAATTTGGTTGCGCACAATTCCAGGATGAACTTCAAGTCATCGGGGAGCTTTTTCCATTCATCCATATTGACAATAAAGGCAACATTTATACTGCCGCTTACCGGCAAGGGGTATACATATTTAGTGAGCTCATAAAATTTTCCATCGCTGATATCCATTAATGCCGAGCCCACGACACCGTCAAATACCCCTGTGGCAAGGCCTGTGTAAATCTCTCCGAAAGATACACTCACTGCAACACCACCCAGGTTTCTCAGGAACTTTGCGTTAGCACCAACGGCTCTCAACTTCATGCCCTTGAATTGATCTAAACTTTTGATCGGCTCTTTAGTCAACACATAGGACGGCGGCGTGCTGTATTCGGCTACCCAGTGGACCTTATGTTCAGCATATAATTTCTGGAGCACTTCTTTCCAGCCCATATGTTGGTATAGCACCCGTAATTGCTCCAGTGAAAGGTCAAGGCCGGGCAAACCAACCTCAACGAGACCGGCGGGAACTTCTCCAGCATGATAAGCCATGTAAGGGGTTCCCATTTCCGTCAGATTGCTTTTAACGGCACTCAAAACCTGTGAACCGGCGACACCTTCGCCATCATAGATATCCTCAACGATCAATCTCCCTCCTGAGGCTTTTTTTATATCTTCAACAAATCCATGATACAGTTTTTCAAAAATTGGATATCTAGGTCCCCAGTTAGACATCCGCCATTTTCGTACTTCATCTTTGGCCATTGCCGGTGCTGCAAACGCTGACATCATTAAACCGACAGCTACAAAAAGAATGATACCGGAAAATAGTAATTTTCTCATAGTTCTTCTCCTTTCTAAATTAAAGTTTTGATTTACAAAGATAAATGAACTTACCTTTGGGGGAATATGCGTAGCCTTATTTGTTTCAGTTACAGATATCATTCGTACAGATCAACCATGAAATTATTACTAGCTCAATTCCTGTTCCGATATCGGTTGAAGAATCCACAAGATAAAGCCTTTTAACCGGATTTTTTAATTCGGCTTCCGGTTTTGTAATGAGAAGTAATCTGTGTCAAAGCTTATTACTGAATTGAGAAACTCAAAGCTACCGATGTTAAGTGAATTTTCGACCAATCCAGTTCCCTCTACGCTATACGTTCATCTATTTTTTACCCATCTTTTTGATGGCTAATCCTTTCAAGATTTCAATAAAAAACTTGCATGATGTTAACGCGGATACGCCTTTTATGTCATAGGCCGGTGCCATGCAGACCAAATCGAATCCTGCAAGATTTGTATCCCTAGATATAATCTTTAATGCTTCTACCACTTGGCGAGTCGGTAAACCGAATGGATCGGTCGCTTTTTGTGCTGGAAACTCAACCGGATCGAGAGAATCCGCATCTAAAGAAACGTAAATCTTGTCTGTACCTTTGCTTGCAACCTCAATGGCCTTGTTTACTACCGTCTCCATACCCATCTGTTCTACATCTGTGGACGTAAAAATAGTCATTTCAAGCTCTTGCGCTAACTTGTGCATTAATGGCGTGTTATATGCACCTCCCTCTTTGACACCGATAAAGACCATGTTCTCTGGCTCAGACTGACAGGTATCGAAAATTTTATAAAACGCATTACCGCAATTGAGTCGCCCGAAGTCACCGTGAGGGTAAGGAAATGACCCGCCATACATGCTGTCATAATGGGCGTCAAAACATATGATTCCAATTTTGCCTTCACTGTTGTCAGATATTGCCCTGACAATTGGGTAGGGTGTCGAATGATCTCCACCTAAAACGAGCGGGATGGCACCAGCTTTAACTATGTCAGCAACCTTATCAATTGCGCGTCGGGCACTCTCTTCAACATCCCACTCCTTTATCTCCACATCGCGATAATCGAACATTTTGAAATTATCCATCAATATGAAATCAGGCCCCGTTTCCATAAAATAACCCCCACCTATATGAAAACTGTAACGGATTGAATTCTGACGTATCCAAGTCGGTGCCTGATCTGCACTGCCTCTAGACATGATTGATTCCGGATCAACAGAGCGTGGTCCAGCAGTCAACCATGTGGAGGGGGTTTCATGGCGCAATCCTTCCCATGGGAATCCAACAAAAACTATATCAGCTCCCTCGAGCTCTTTGGCCTCCCAAGCGATTGGTAACCCTAGAAAAGAAGGAGTATCACCATTGATGCGCAGCTGGGTGGTTGTTAAGGTGCTATCATAATTAAAAAATTCAGGTCTTGAGGTTAGCTCCTTCCAGATCTTCTTTTTTCTTTCATCCATATAACACCTCCTTGTTATTTATTTTAGCGCGCTTTTACTCATAAGATAATAACCGAGCAGGATTCTCCACAGTCATCTGACGGATATCAAAATCAGAAACACAGCTAAAAACGCTTAGTTTAGTTTTCAGAAAAGGAATAACAGACCGCGTTAACCGGGCATATCCTTCACCTCCAAAACGTCGCGTTTGAATCTTAAGAAATGTATCCGTACCTAGTAATAGTTGGGTTGAATACCCCTCTTTGATTAATGCCAATAGAGCTGCAAGTTTCTGCCATTCCGTTGGCCGTACAAAACCGAGGAGTTCAGCGTCCCAGTAATGACCAAACGTATCGATAGATAGATTTACACCTTGGTCAAGAAGGTTTCTCGCGTAATCAAGCCTTAATCCCCACGAACTCGGATCTTCCACAAGTTTTTTGAGGTCACATTCGACAACAAACTGTTGGAGGTGTGCGATAATGAGTCGTTCCAGTTTCATATCTTCCTCAAAAAGGATTTTTACAATTCGGCTACTATCACTGCCAACAATAAATCCCGGATGAATCGTAAGTGACATACCGGTTTCACTGGAGATACGTGCAGCAGCCCTTAATAAATTTTCCTGCTGCTTACTGAGATCGGTAATGGCCACCTTAAGGTGACCGGCCTTGATACCCGTGTCATCAATGCCTTCCTTTACTTCTTTGAGCATATAATCCATATATTGTTCTATTGTCATATCGCGGAATTTCTCGGGCCAGGAGTCCTCCGTATATAAACCGGTGGTAGTCACCACGTGAACCCCTGATTTTTCTGAAATGATTTTGATCGCGGGGATATTGCTACGCAAGCCCGGTGCACTCATATCGACCAGCGCATCACCACCGGAGGTCTTAAATTCTTTCATCTCGGCAGTCATGACTTCCTCATCATTCATACTGACGGCATCCCAAGTCAGAAAAAAATTACGTCGGTGCAGACCTATATTCTCCAAGCTAAGCTGGTCGTCAGCCTTAACCGGAAAATCTTTTGGGAGTCCACCCGAAGTTACCGCTCCGAAAGAAACCGTAGTATCCGGCTTATCCTCATGATCTGATGTATCGATATCAAGTATATCTGAATACCGGCGACGATAGACGCTGCCGTCATATAGAATGTGTTCATGCATCGAGGTAAATCCCAACTCATTCGATTGGATGGGACCCAGAACAGTCATGATTTCTGGCATGTTTGCACCTCTTTACTTCGATATGCTTTTGAAATAAACCTTTCTCCGCAAGCTCTAGGTCTGTTAAATCATGAAAAACAAGCTTCTAACGTTCTTTTCAGAGCGTTCAGCAGGTCTTCAATATCTTTATCACTGTGAGAAGGCGAAATGAATGCCAAAT
>Ga0255055_10000797_pt1 | contig 23936 bp, 21 predicted proteins | sample JV7_2_27_MG_FD_188633 | JGI IMG/M metagenome (GOLD analysis project Ga0255055, IMG submission 188633) | Seawater microbial communities from Jervis Inlet, British Columbia, Canada - JV7_2_27 | ecosystem: Environmental > Aquatic > Marine > Inlet | place: Canada: British Columbia | collected...
GGCCGCCGCCCGCATCCCACGACGCCCGGCCCGGGCTACGGGCGGTCAACTCCAGGGTCTTGTTGGGCCGCGACTTCTCTCAGATAGCTCTCCGTGTCAACCACGATAACTCCGATGTTCTCCAGCTCAGCCCGACCCCGATCGTACAATCCCGAGATTGCATCGCTGACTGCAACAATTCGGAAATCGCGTTCACTAGCCTCGTAGATCGAGGTGCGAGGACAGTTCGGGAAATTGCAGCCAGTGAACACCAACGTGGAGACGCCAAGTCCGCGAAGATGTGATTCGAGTGGAGTCTTGAAGAACGCGCCCCAGCGTGGCTTGTAGATGATCCATTCCCTGGACCCGGCCTCCTGGATGCCACCGCGAAGCAACAGCTCTGAATCGAGCTGGGGCGGTGGCGACGGCAAGAGCGGTGGTGCGATCTGCGAGCCCGAAGAACCCGCGATCACGAGGCTCGCTCCCCCCTGAACGCGGTCCCGGCGGCAAAGGTCGACGTTCGACCCATCCGGCCTGTAGATCCGCACAATATGGACGATGGGAGCGCCACGAGATCGGAAGGTCGCCGCCAGCCTTCCGATCGGCGGCAGAATCGCCGATGTCCCCACAATCTCGAAGGGTCCCCCGTCCAAAGTATCGCACTGCACGTCTATCGTGATCAGCGCCGAACGGTGGTACTCAGGTTCTGTGTATCCGCTCAATGGTCGCTTCCTTGGAGCGCCGGCTACCGACCAGCCGCCTTCAAGGGATGGGCTTCTCGACCACCGGAAGGGGCAGGTCCTCGGTCTCCCGGTGGCGCCCCGTGGCTGGGACCTTCTCGGCCTGCACCCGGGCCTGGAGCTTCATGAGACCGTCGAGGACGGCCTCCGGGCGCGGCGGGCAGCCGGGGATGTAGACGTCCACGGGGATGATCGTGTCGATCCCCTGCACGGTGGCGTAGTTGTTGTAGGGACCGCCGGAGCACGTGCAGGCGCCGAAGGCAAGCACCCATTTGGGCTCTGCCATCTGATCGTAGACCCTCTTGAGGATGGGCGCCTGGCGGTGTGTGATCGTGCCGACCACCCAGAGAAGATCCGCCTGGCGCGGTGACCAGCGCGGAAAGGCGCACCCGAAGCGGTCGAGGTCGTAACGAGGCCCCTGCACAGACATGAACTCCATGGCGCAGCAGGCCGTCATGAAGGGATAGGCGAACATGGAGTACTTGCGCGCCCAGTTGAAGACGGCGTCGGCACGGGTGGTCAGGAACGAATCGTTCCCCTGACACAGGCCATCCAGCATGCGGGTGGTGCGTTCGGTTCCTTGGTCCATGCTCGCCCCATCATACACCCCGCCGCTGTCACTGGGGCGATAATCACGCGGTCTAGAAGGAGGAAGCCTCTACGACCCGCGGCGTCGCCTCCAGGAGAGCCACATCAGCGAATCACCTGGCGCAGCGGGTGGGTTTCGGTGGCGGTCAATTGTGATATTTACACTCTCATTCGCTGTGCTGTAGCTTCTTGTAGTTCGACATGGAACTCCCTTTCGTGATGCTTTGAGCGGCTCACGTCAGGGAGTTTCCACGCTCCGGGGCTTTCCGGAACTGTCAAACTTCGACTGCCTCCCGGCAAAGCCGGGGGGACTCCCGAATGGGCTAGGGGGCCGGGTGAGTCAGGCTTTTGCCCGCTCAAACCTGAAGTCGCAGCGGCTTCCACCCCGGGCCAGCGTATTTGTCCTCTTGAAAACGATCCCCAGTGGTTCGAGGTAGTCGGGGAGAAGCACGTCATCGGAATAGCAGTTCGGCAGGCATGCCTCTTCGACACCCAACTGCCTCGCGATCTCGTGCCACGCGCAGTAGGTGATGTCTAGCTGCAGCGCGTCATTCGTATCTTCCACGATCTCGATGTCGTGGCACCCGGATCGTCTTGCAGCCTCAGGCCCAGCCAGATTGTACTCCTTGAATGCCTTGAAGGGGTCGTCGAAGCTCTTCGTGTCTTCGATGCTCGGCATCATGTGAGCGAAGGCTAGGGGTGTGGTTGCCTCTATGACTTCATTCAAGATCTGAATCGCCTTTTCGGACCCGCGGAGCTTCGAGAGTGCGGAGAACATCGCCGCCCACTCGATCTGTGAGCTGATGAACCCTTCATCCCTCATCCCCTTCTCGCGCACAGCCGAGAGGTCTAGCTTCGACATCCTGGCTTTCTCTTTACGATGCAGGAAGACGTACCGGATCAGGTTGAGCAGGCCGAGCTCCTTCGAGACCTTGCGTCTACCGATCCTCTGGAGCTGCTTCTGGAGGTCGTCGGGCACGTCCATGAGCATCTCACTCATAGATCTTCCGTAGTTCTTGAGGTCCTTTACCTGCATGACACCCTCCCCAAGGAATGCCGTTGGTCAGAACGGCCTTTGGTTGTGGGAACGCCCTCTACTCCTTCCACCCGGCCTCGCGCAGGCCGTCGATCCAGCGGGCACCCAGCTCCCGACTCACCTGTATCACGTCTTGGGCCTTGCCCTTGTAGGTGAAGCTCGAGCCGCGGGCGGTCACCGCGATCCCCACCACGGCGCTGATGGTGGCCTCGTTCTCGCCCAGCCAGGTGAAGACGCTCGAGAGAAAGTCCACGCCCGTTCCCCCGCCCCCGGGGCGATTCTACGCCAGCCGCCCGCGGGCCGACAGCGGGTCGCTCCGGCGCCGGGGAGGCCTGGTGGCCAACCCAGAGGCGAGGGCCTCGATGCCATGCACAGCCGGGAGTGGGTTCCGTACGGGTGCAGGTCTGGTGCTGCAAGTGCAGCCAAGGGAATGCAGCAGGCGGATCGTTAACTCGGTGCAAACACAGCGGTTTCTCGGAAGTGTTTGTGGGCACGGCTCTTGCGTGTGTGAACTGCAGTTCTCAGTTCGCATGGGAGGAGTGTGATGCGCGACTACGACCTGGAAAGATGGATACTGCGCGAGGATCACCCACCGCAATCGCGGGCGCGGCTCTGGATCGCTGTTGGGATTGCCGTTGGAGTTCTGTGGCTTACGTTCGAGTGGCGAGAGCCTACTGGGTCGTATGCCCGCGAGAACTGGGCCACAGGGGGAGTGCTCCACCACGACAAGCTGGGACCGGGCTTCGGGAAGCAGGGCAGCGAATAGACAGCCCAAGAGAGTCGCGGTTCGACCTCTCGGAAGATCCGCGAGGAGGGAGTAAGAGATGTGGCGAGTGGCCGCGCTGGTTACGGCAGTGCTCATCATGGGGGTGGCCGTCGCGCTGCTCGCGGGGGGATTGCCCTGGATCAAGGCACGCTTCTACATCGTTCACATGGAACGTCAGGATCGGCTGGAGCGCATGCAGGTGGAGCGTGTGGTGCAGACGCTCCAGCTGGTTCCGGGATCGGCGGTCGCCGACATCGGGGCAGGATCCGGGCTCTTCACTAGAACGCTGGCGAAGGCCGTCGCTCCGGGTGTCGTCTATGCCGTCGACATCAACCCGAATCTCCTCGCGCACATCGAGAAGAGCGCGAAAGAGGCCGGTCTCGCCAACATCAAGACCGTGCTCGCCACCGAGGGCGATCCCCGGCTGCCGGAGGCGCTCGACGTCGTCTTCATCTGTGACGTGCTGCACTTGATCGAGGGGCCGGAGCGGTATTTAAGACAGCTGCGTGGGTATCTCCGCCCAGGTGGGCGCGTGGCGATCATCAGCTTCATCCAGAACTTCCCACCCGCGGGCCTCCAGTTCAGCGCCGACCAGCTGGAGAGGTGGATGAAGCAGGCGGGGTTCGCCCTCGCGGAGAGACACGATTTCATCACCGATCAGTACTTGATGATCTTCGAGCGCAGTTGATCGGGAGTCAGAAAGACCGCCGTTCGATTCTCTCGAACGTCTCCTCCCTGTGCTGCATCAGCACTCCGCACTATGCTGATGCCTCGAAAACCACCGGCTCGCTGAGGGACACCACGAGCTTGGGACGCATCCCGTGACGTCCGACAAGTCCTCTGGAGAAGGGCATGACAATCGAGATTCTGCTCTATATCGGCGCTGTATATCATTTGGCCTGGGCGCTGTTTGATTTCTTCTGGCCAAAGATATTCGACTGGGAGAATACGCTGGCCTCTCTGGACGATATTCAACGTATCTTGCCGCCCCTTACCTCCCGGATGCTAGTGGTTCTGTATTTGGGAATAGCCTACATCTCTCTATTCCATACAAAGGATCTACTGGTTACTGATCTCGGAAGGACGGTTCTCGTCTTCGTATCGGTATACTGGGCGGTGAGAGCAATACTGCAGGTTCGCTACATTGGCTTTCGAAAGGCGAACGGACTCAACGTGGCCTTCTCTTCATATGCACCGAATTTGCCCTTCAAGAATTTGTCGAACAAGACAATATCATCCATCCTTCTCATGGAGTTCGTCACCGCCAGTGCGCTCTACCTTATTGCGTCGATTTTCGGTAGGTGATGAGCGCTGAAGCTGGATTCACCGTTAACAAGCTCGGGTCATCCACTCCTTCCTGGCTTCTGAAGGAGGAGCTCAGCGAGCTCTCTCGGGTCCTTTTTCTCGGAGGTCAACGGTAAGTCCTCGCAATCTTCCCACCGTCGGGTGCCTTCGGTCAACATCCGAGCGATTCCGGCTACTTGAAGTCGCGCGGGAGCGTCACGGCCCCGGGGCTGTCCTACCCCTCGACGGCCGGGGGCCTCATGGGTGTCGGGCGGCCTGCCCGCGCAAACTCACAGGCGTGGGCCGACGATTGCGACGGCCTCGGGTGAGGTTATGACTGGTATCACTTGGAAACTCATGAGGTCACTCCAGCGTGACATCCACCGATCCAGAAGGGCGGGATCGTCGCATTCCATCACCTGATAGCAGTGCGTGAGGTCCTGCGTGATCCAGCTCCCGAGGTACTTGAGGCCGTCGGGTAGCTGGCGTCCGCTGTCTCGGAAGCGGCGATACACCGGTTCCGGGGCACCGTCGCAGAAATCCTCGATGATCATGTAAATCATTGGCGAACCTACTTGAGCGATCGGGTTTCGTGCGGCCGCCTAGCGGACCGGGCTCATCGCTGGCGCGTGAGAGAGTGCAGACGATCTACCTGGACTTCTGTAAGCGATCATCCGGACCGTTCAGCCAACACACGCTGCGTGCCCAAGGCGATGAGAAGGGCGCCAAAGGAGAGCATTAGGATGGGGAGAAACAGGTCTGCCACGGGATTGCTGCCTCGGAGGATATGGCCGATGCGAACGAGCGCATGGCCCCATTCGGCGACGACGCCCACGAGGACGGCGAGGGGGAGATAGCGCCTGGAATCCCGGGCGGCACCGAAGAAAAGCGCCGCCATAGAGAGGTCGAAGACGCCCGCGATCTGGATCTGACCGACGTGCAGCGGGGGCCACGGCGGAGCGACGCCGAAGAACCAGCGCGGAAAAGCGAGACCAGCGACGCCGATGCTGAAGTGTACGACGCCGGCGAGACCGAAGAGCACGCGAAGGAGCATTCCGGGTTCCTCCTCGGATGAGATGAAGAAAAGAATCTACCGTGATCGCGGCGAGACGCCTGGGACGCGGCGGCCAACGGCCGGCCGCCCACCAGCTGCCGACACTAACCTATCACGGTTCGCCTGAGCTATGGGCGGTCAGCTCCACTGGCCTGGCAACCGGGGGCCTCGTGGGCGTTGGGCGGCGCGCCGCCCGCGAGGCGTAGATCACCGCTGATCGTTTGGCCCGTAGCCTGGCACCCACTTCTCGAACTTCGGGAGATCGTCGTTGATGTCCCACCAGGGTGCCTTTGAACCCACAAAGATGTGCATGGCCGGCTTTACGCCTGGATCGCCGTCCAGCGTCCCCATTGGTACCCAATAGTGTGTTCCGTCAGGTGACTTCCACGGCATGCGCGACCCACAGACTCGGCAGAAGCAGCGGTGGATTCCCGGAGAGGACTCGTAGGCCTGAATGAGTTCGTCGCCTTTGAGGAACGCGAAGTCGTCAGTGGGAACGGTGGCACCCGAATCGAAGGGCGCCCCGCTGGCCTTTCGGCACATCGAGCAGTGGCACAGCACAATCAGCGGAACCTCGGCCGCCTCGAACTGAACGCCTCCGCAGAGGCAACTTCCTCGAACCACGACGCTTCCTCCTGGGTGTCTCTCGCGCCGCCCAACTCATAGTGGGTTGCGCCAGGGTACCCCGAAAGGCTGCGAGCCTGGCAGCCCATCTGCGCAGCCCGGAGCGAGGATCCCCAGATCACGTGCCGCGGTGGGTGTGCCGGTCAAATACTCGGAACTTCCCGCGATTGTTTAGCTTATCCGATCGCCGGCCGGATGGGGCTACGCGGTACGCTCGGGGCCATCCTCTCACGCGGGAGCCTCGATGGCTTGTCTCTCCCGAACACCCATCCGAAGTTGACCATGGGCTGGCAGCGAGCTCGAGCCGACGGAGACTGCCTCGGCGGGCATCCCCGACGATCCGCCCACACCCGGCTCTCCAGAGCTCGCCCGCATTTGACAGCAGCGGCGTAGCAGCGGGGGCTATTCCTCCCATATCGCCCCGTGAGGTGGCTATCGGCTGGGGCCGCCCGGGGGCCGTGGGGCCGTCCTGGGTGCAGCTCTATGCCGCTATATGCAGCTCCCTGCATAGTAGGAGCTGTAAGTACGCGGAATTCCTCACTGCTCCTGCTTCTTCGTAATCAGCAGGTCGGCGGTTCGAGTCCGCCCGTCGGCTCCAATGATTTCGAGCACTTACGCGCTTGGCCCACGAAGCCGGCAGTCGCTGGGAAGCATATGGGAAGCAGCGGGAGCGGTTTCGGCGGTTCGAAAGCTCACGCCACCGCCAGCCGCGGGCGTCCACCCCAAGGTCGTGCAGGAGCGGCTCGGCCACTCCCAGGTCTCGGTGACGCTCGACACCTACGGCCACGTGGCGCCGTCGCTCCAGCGCGAGGCGGCCGACCGGCTCGACGGGCTCCTTGAGAACCGTTCGCGTCGGGGCGGCGGGGCGGAATGAATCATGATCCGGGTGCACCGACGGCTCGCCAGGTTGCGGACCTGGAGGTCGCACGTTCGAGTCGTTCCGGGCGCGCCACAAAACACCGCCCCGTCGAGTGTTTCTCTCGGCGGGGTTCTTTGCTTGGTAAGAGCGAGAACTCCTGCCGGCGCTGCCGGGCGCCTGGCCGAATCCACCGGCGTCCGCCCCCGCTGCGACACCGTTGCTCTCAAAGGCGGGGGGCTTTTCTTTCCGCCTGATCACGGCACAATGGTCGGGTGCGTCCGTACGTCGTCATCGCCGCTTGTCTGCTCATCGGTGCGTCTGCTGCAGGGCAGGTTTGCCTGCTGAACACCGAAGCCGCGAAGCTTCTCAATCGCTGGTTCGCGGAAGGGTCCGCTTCGGGAAACGGGGGTGATTGGTACGACAATCGCGACCGTGCTCATTCGCAGCTGAAGCTCGCCGACTATCCACAGCTCAAGGCCATCACCTACACACAGGCGCAGAAGAAGCAGAATCTCGATCTGGGTCTCCAGCGCGGAATTCATCGAGACAAGGTCGTGATTGGAAGCTCGTCGACTTCCGCGCCGGTCACGCAAGAGGGAAGCAACGGACGGATCTATTACTTCGGCGGACCACCGAGCGTCGACTTTCTCTACGGTCAGTATCGCTCGAACCAGCTCTACGTCTATCCCGAGCACCACGATCACGACGCGGGCCACAACGGCTCACCGGGTTACGGCGATCTCTTCCCGATGAATACGCCCTATCTCGTCATCTCGCAGGGCTCGTCCTTCAGCGACAAGCCATTCATTAGCGCCTTCGCCCAGACGCTTGCTGCCTTCAAACCGGAGGTAAAGAGCCTACTGGTGAACGCGGGACTTCTGATGCCGACGCTCCAGCAAGTCTTCCGCCGCTCCAACAAGAACATTAGGACCAACGACGATTATCTCAGCGGCAAGGCGCATCCCACCGTTTTCGACGGCAGGCAAATCGATGTTCTGAAGATGGTCGGAGCTGCCCACGCGATGGGGTTGCGAGACATTCCACCATTGATCCAGATAGGCGTAGAGGAAGAGAACATCGCCGTCAACGGGCGCGATTTCTTCGAGCTGCGCGGCGACGAAAGACTCGCTGACTCGCCGTGCGCTATTGCTCGCGTGTTTCGCCGACACGCTGCAACGATGCGGCTGCTCGTCAGCGCCGAGAAGAGTGCCGACCCGTTTGGCGAACCGCTGAGCTATCACTGGAAACTGCTGCGCGGCGATCCTGACCATGTCACCATCACGACGAGGAAGAACGGGGCGGTCGCAGAGATCGTGGTGCGCTGGCCGGAATGGCGGCCGATCGCAGCCGGTTCGTCGCTGGAGTCGAACCGAATCGATGTCGGCGTGTTCGTCGACAACGGGCGAGCCTTTTCCGCGCCTGGATTCGTCAGCGTGGTCGGGTTGGATAGCGAGTTCCGCACCTTCGACGCGATGGGCCGTACCGCGGAGATCGACTATCACGCGCGGGACATGCGCTTCGATCTGCCGCCGACGAACGCCGTCGTACGCTGGGCGGCGTTCTTCGATGTCGCCGAGAGTTCCCGCAAGGAGTTCGGGCGGCGTTTGCTGGAGCGTTCGCTCGACGCGGCGGCGGTCGCGACGCTGGAAAACACTTCGAAGCGCTACGCATCGATCGCAAAGCGATTTCGCGAGGTCACCGAAGGGATCGAGAAGATCAACCAGAACCTCGCCGACGCCGTTGCGGATGCAAAGTGGCAGTTAGATCACGCGAAAGGCGGGCCGGCGAAGGTCAACGCCATGAAGGCGCACAAGGCCGCTGTGGCTGCGCAGCGGGGGAAGAATCTCGACCGCGAAGAGCTCGAGCAGACTCTGAAGGGGGTGAAAAATGAAAGCAGCAGGCTTATCAGGGACTCCGGATTGAGGCAGAAGCTGAGCTCGGCGTTCAGAGAACTCGTGGGCCAGCCGGATTTGTATCTGAAGAATCGCGAGGATGCCGATCGCGCCGTTGGGGGGGGATTCAAGGACGCGCTCGAACGCGCGATCGCACTCGGATTCTACAAGATCGACGAACGGCTTGGCGAAGACCATCTGGAGCTTCGAAGCGTGACGCCTGGATCCGGCGATGTGCTGTCCCGGCTCACGAGAATGGAGCGGGAACAGCTCCGGTATCTGAATCAGATGCTGTTGGCGGACCTATTTCCGGCATTTATTCTCGCCGGGAGCGGCGCGCAGTTTTCCGACTCCCGCGTCACGACCCCGAAGAACTGGCGAGACGTATTCCACTACGATGCGAAGGGCCAGCTAACCGGGTGGGCGCGCTTTCACCTCGGGCGTGCGGTCGAATACACGGCGCACGGGCATCTCGTGCTCGAGAAGGATGACCGCGGCAGGCCCCTCCGGGCGCGGGCGGTTTCCTCCGTCCTCGATCGCGACGGAACCCTGACGATCCATCCGGCGAATCGCAGTTTTCGTTACGAGTATCGATCGGAGGTCGACCGAGTGGGCACGCCAAGACCTGAGCTAGGCCAATGAGGGTGTCCGTCCCCAAGACCTCATTCTCGCGGAATCACGGTCAGTTATCGGGGTGCGTCCTCAGCCGCTGGGTGCCTCGGGGCCGACGCGCATAAGCCAAGAGATCCCTGAACCAGGTGCTGACCTTCCTCTTCCAGACCCTTCAAGCCCTTGGCGAGGTGCGTTTCAGGACATTGTGAAGTGCGCCGCAGGCGCACGGAGGACTAAAAGAAAGGAGGAGAATCGTCTGACAGGACTCTGTGCATAAGCTGTACGAGAGATGAAGGCAGGCCCTTCGGAGTCGGCTTCCAGGAGCGGGCTTCAAACCACTCCAAGCTGCTGCGGTCAAAAGCCGTGGTGGTGAGCGTTGGAGTCAAAGCGTTGGGGCGCTGCAATTGCAGCGGGCGGAGTGCGGAATGTCCTGAGATGCAGCTGGCCACCGAGCCAGGGGCGGATCGTGGCCGAGCCCCGAGTCGGTGGTCTCCACCACCGATACCGACGCGCTGCCTAAACGCCCACCGGCTTCGCCCTCCTCACGCTGCCAGCCCGCGCACCGCCGTGCAACGCTCGGGGAAGTGCGGCAGCCGCGAGGCCCGTCGGAGAATCCTGAATCGCTCGCAGGTCTTCCCATCCATCCGCCCATCGCTGGCCGGTCAGCGGAGATGGCTTCGGGCCGAGATGACCTTATTGACCGGGACAGTGTCCGTGCGCGTTGTCTTCTAGTGGAGTGAACGGCGTCGCCTCCGGCTGCCCGCCCGCTCGCAATTGCGAGTTCCAGGCGTTTCGTGGCAGTATACATCTGGAGTGCAGGAGGTCGCGGGAGATCTCGGGCGGCGACTTCTCCGCGAGGCGGACACTTTCGAGAGCTGAGGGCCGGGCGGGTGTGGTGTTGGCTGCGAGGCGGGGTGCTGTCGATTGGGCTGGCGATTGCGACGGCGCCGGCCGCGGTGGATGCGGTCGACGAGGAGGGGCAGGTCGCTGTCGGTTCGCCGGCCCCCGAATCCGCGGCCGAGCTCGTGGATCGCGCCTTCCGCAATCTCTACGGCGAGGACTACGTTCAGGTCATGACGCTGGCCACGCGCGCGCGCGGAAGTCGGGAGATGAAGAAGAGGCTTCAGATCACTCGCCGGCAGAGCGTTCGTCCCGGCAAGGCCCTGCTGCGTTTTCTGGCTCCGGCGACCATCCGGCGGACCTCGGTGCTGGTTCTGGAGAACGAGCGGGCGCCGGACGATCTCTACGTCTACCTGCCCGGCGTGAGGCTCACGCGACACCTCTCGGCGTCGCAGCGCTCGGACTCCTTCTTTGGCACCGATCTCTCCTACGAGGATGTGGAGCCCAAGCGCGTGGAGGACTGGGAGGTCGCCTGGGCCGACGAGGGGGAGGCCTACGACAGACCCTGCGCGCTGGTGGAGCTTCGGGTGCGAGAGGGACTCGAGTCGGCGTACGAGCGCACGCGCTCGTGCATCGAGCGCGAGCGGGCGATCATCTTGTGGTCGGATTTCTACAGGCACGGATCGGTGTTGAAACGCCTCGAAATCGATCCGGAGCAGGTCAAGCTCGTGGGTAACCGCTACATCCCCTTTCTGATGACGATGACGACTCCGAAGATGCGCTCCGAGACCCGGATCATCACCGAGAGCTACGATCTTCGCGAGGCGATCCCCGACGAGCTCTTCAGCACCTGGAACCTCGAGGTCGGCGATGCCCGCCGGGATCGGACGAACGCAGGCAGCCCGACGTTCTAACCCGGTTTGTGCTTATGCACGTAGCTCAGCAACCAGTCGGTGATACGGAAGCGGTTCTCCCCCCTGTCGGTTGTCAAAACCCGTCCGAGGCCTCTAATTCGCGCGTTTCGGCCGGAGCCAGAGATCACTACGCCGCCTCCCGCCAGACGTAGCGATGATGTAGACCACCAACGCGCGGTAACCCCACAATCGTCGCGTCCGAACAGGGTCGAGCTTCCATGGGCCGACCCTCCGGCGCGTCTCGCATCCGAGTGTGGACTCGCTCCGCGTTGTAGTAGCTGACAACCTCACGAAGCAGCCGACGCAAGTGCTCCTCATTGAAGACGATCATGTCCTTGACCTCGTCTGAGAAGATCGAGTCGTTGTCGTAGATCAGGTAACGGAAAGCTGAATGGCCAGGGAACGATTCGCGGAGTTGCTGAGTCACCCACTGAGCCGTCGGATTCGTCGTGACGTTGAAATGGATGATCCATCGCCAATAGAGTCGGAATCCCTTGTGATGCCAACGGACCACCGTGTCCGGCTTGACAATGACCAGGACCTCTTTCCATCGAGGCCAGAGTCGGAACAGCGCCACCCAGAAGGCGCGATCGAGCGGCGTGAGCTTGGGCTTCGGTCGCGTCTGGGCGTAGGTCGCGAGTTGCTGCCGCAGGTCCAGTTCGACGATGGCTTGCTGATTGCGGCTTCGGAAGAAGGCGAGCATAGAGCGAAGGAGCATAGTCATGAGATCGAGCAAAGCCTGCACCGTGAGCGAGATGCTGCGCCATTTCTACCCTCCAGACACAGGCTGATTCTCTCCTCGATCTTGCCGTACCCTGAGTGGCTGGGCGGGCGAGAGCGAGGAGGAGAAAAGCCCAGCAATTTCGGGAAGTACCGATTGTGAGGACGCACAGGCGAATCAGGCCAGATGGCCGGGCCGGCGGAGCCCGTAGCTGCGCGACTTCCCTCTATTTTCCCCTGGATCAGGGATTCTGGGGCGGAGAGACGGGTTCGCGCTAGACTGCCCGCTCCGCCACGCTTCCCGGCTCCGCGGGATGCGCTAGATTTCTAGCCCCATTTCGATTGCCACGCGCCCGTAGCTCAGTTGGATAGAGCGCTAGGTTGCGGACCTGGAGGCCGCACGTTCGAGTCGTGCCGGGCGCGCCAGAAACCGGTGCCCCGTCGGGCGTTTCGCTCGGCGGGGTTTTTTCGGTCGGGGCGGGCGGGAACTCCTGCCGGCACCGCTGGGCGCCTGGCCGAATCCACCGGCGTCTGCTCCTGCTGCTACAGCGTTGCTGTCAAAGTTAGGAAACCTTGCGGTACCGGGGGGGGGCGGATCGTTAGAGATGCCCGCCGAGGCGCTCTCCGTAGCCTCGAGCTCGCTGCCAGCCCGTGGCCAACCCCGGGACGGGTGTTCGCGAGGGATAACCCATCGAGGCTCCCATGTGAGGGGAGCGGCCCAGGCGTGCCGTGTAGCCCCATCGGGCCGGCGATCGGATAAGCTAAACAATCGCGGGAAGTTCCGAGTGTTTGACCGGGACAGGTCGTTAGCTGGATCGAGAGCCAGAACCAAGCATCACGTACTAAACGGATCCAAGAGGAAGAGACTGATGAAACTGAACACGACCATGCTCAAAGTCGGTGCGTCGGCGGTGGCAGCTTTGCTTGCCGCCGTGCTCGTGACACCGATCGCCTTTGCTCAAGAACCGACCCGTGGATACAACAACAGAATCCCGGAGTCGATCATGACCCCGGACAAGGTTGAGACGAGGATTGGCACCCTCGAGTTTTTTGACGGGATCCCCACCAAGGAGACTGCCGCGCTGCTCTACGACAACCTCGACTTTCTTCGAGGCGTAGAGACCTTTCTGAACGGAATACCTGCTACCTCGTTGGAGGGGCTTCGACTCGGTGAGGCGGACCTCGGCGTTAGGAATTCGAACCAGGTCCTGATCTTCGATCAGCTGATGGACAGCAATCCTCTGTTCCTCACCGGCAACACGGACACGGTCTACTGCGTCTCCTTTCTCGATCTCAAGAAGGATGGCCCGACGGTGGTTGAGATTCCAGCGGGGGCCGGCCCGGGGACGGTCAATGACGCCTTCTTTCGTTTCGTGATCGACATGGGCGCTCCTGGCCCCGACAAGGGCAAAGGCGGCAAGTACCTGATCCTTCCGCCCGATTACGAGGGTAAGGCCCCCGACGGCTACTTCACCGCCAAGTCAACCAGCTGGGTGAACTGGGTCGCCCTGCGCGGATTCCTCGTTGACGGCAAGCCGGACGCGGCCACCAAGATGTGGAAGGAAGGCTTGAAAGTCTATCCCCTCGCCAAGGCGGCGAACCCGCCGGCGATGGAGTTCATCAGCGGTTCCAAGAAGAAGTTCAACACCATTCATGCCAATGACTACCACTTCTTCGAAGAACTCCACACCGTCATCGATCGCGAGCCGGTAGGGATGCTCGATCCGGAGCTGCGGGGACTCTTCGCGTCCATCGGGATCCAAAAGGGCAAGCCCTTTGCCCCAGACGCCCGGATGAAGAAGCTGCTGACTGAAGCGGCTGCGGTGGCCAACGGGACATCGCGTGCGATCTTCTGGTACGAGCGCGATGAGTCGGCGTTCCTATATGAGGACAGCTATTGGAAGAGGGGATTCGTGGCCGGGAACTATGAATACCTCAGAGACAAGGGCATGGGCGGGCGCAACCTGGATGCGCGAACCCAATTCTATTACATGGCGACCGTCAACACACCGGCGATGACTTGGAAATTGATCGGCAAAGGCTCGCAATACGCCTGGGGCTATCTGGACGCGAAGGGCAACTACCTCGACGGCGGCAAAACCTACAAGCTGAACCTCCCCAAGGACCCGCCCGCCGAGAAATTCACCTCGGTGGTGGTCTATGACCCGCAGACCCGCTCCGAACTCCAGACCAGCCAGCCGTTCCCCAGCTACAACAACCTGCGCGACAAGGACAAAGTGATCGTAAACGACGACGGGTCGATCGATCTCTATATCGGCCCGAAAGCACCGACCGGCAAGGAGGCGAACTGGATCGAGACCATCCCTGGCAAGGGTTGGTTCTGCGTCTTGCGTCTCTATAGCCCAACCGAGGCTTGGTTCGACAAGACCTGGCGACCGGGCGAGATTGAATTGGTGAAGTGACTTCGATGCTGAACGGCCGGACACATCGTTAACACTTTAGTCCGGGGACATGGTTTACACCTTTGGGTTCCTCATTCTTCTTCCGAGTGCATCCTCGACTGCGTGCCGAAGGCGAGTAAGGGGTGCCAGGTCTTCGTGCCTCAGGTGGCTTCTCACCAAGGACATTGAGATGCCCAACCCGTTTGTGGCTCCCCCGGAGTAGTCAACCCGCTAGCGGCTCCCCGGTCGGTTGTCGCCGGCGTTTGCTAATGTCCGCATCGGCAATGTCCCCTAGAGGGATCGGAGGGCCGGACAGCCTGTTCGCCTTCGCGCCGCCCGAGGGTGCGAAGCAGTTCGCCGTCGGCGAGCCGGTCCGCCGCCTCGCGCTGGAGCGACGGCGCCACGTGGCTGTAGGTGTCGAGCCTCACCGAGACCTGGGAGTGCCCGAGCCGCCTCCGAAGCCGCTAGAATGCGGCTCGAATCACCCGCGAGGTTGCATGCCTTCCCGTCTGCTTCCGTCCGCAGCGCTCATCGCCTCCCTGCTGCTTTTCTACTCGGGGGCGGTAGCCCAGCCGCAGTCCGAGGAAGCCCCGCCCGAGGTGCCCGAGGCCGAGCGGCTCCTCGGCGACGTCCAGCGGCTCCGCTCGGAGTACCGCGCGCTCGAGGAAGAGGAAAGCAAGCTCGAGGGCGAGGAGCGGGTGGTCGTCGCCCTCCAGATGCGCAAGCACCTGCTCGAGTTCATGCGCCAGGTCGACGAGTTGGTGGACACCGTGGTCCGCCAGCGGGAGGAGGGCGTCAAGCGCCCGACCGGCCTGAGGCGAACGCGCACGCTGCTCCTGGAGATGGACCGGCGCATCCCGAACTTCATCGATTCCCTCGAGGCCGAGGCCGCCGACTTCCGGACGGCAATCCCCGAGGCGCCGGAGGAGTCGCACAAGGACCTCGAGATGCAGGTCCGGGGGATCGAGGAGATCCTCGACGAGGTGTATCCGTTCTTCCTCGATCACCTCGGGCACCGCGAGGCCATGGGCCTCGAAGCGGGCAACGGGCGCAAGCAGCTCGAGAGCCGGTCGAGCGGACGGGCTTCGAGGCTCTCGGGACGCGTCGAGCTGCTCAGCCAGCGTCGTGCCGAGGCCCGCGAGGATGCGGAGAGGTCCACCGGCGACGCGGCGCTCCAGGCGGCCCTGCGCGTGGCCAACGAGGAGCTCGACGAAGCCGCGTCGAGTCTCTGGACCACCTGCGACGTCCTGGACGAGCTCGGCCTCCCGACGGCGGAGTACCGCACCATCCTGATCCAGGGCACCGGGGAGATCACCACCGACGTCCTCGACGTGGACGTGGTGATCCGCCTGTTGGACGACGGCGTCGACGCCTTGGGCCGCTGGCTCGACCGCCGCGGGCCCTCGCTGCTGGCCCGGCTCGCCCTCTTCGTCGGCATTGTCGCGCTCTTCTGGATGCTCGGTGGGGCGGCCCGTCGGTTCGTCTCACGCCTGGCGGACAAGTCGGAGAACGTGAGCGAATTGTCGCGTCGCATCCTGGTGGGCATGGCGTCCCGCACGGTGATCGCGGTGGGCTTCTTCGTCGCGCTCTCCCAGGTGGGCGTCAACGTGACGGCGTTGCTGGCCGGCCTCGGGATCGCCGGCTTCATCGTCGGCTTTGCGCTCCAGGACACGCTGGGGAACTTCGCGTCGGGGGCGATGATTCTCATGTACCGCCCGTTCGACGTGGGCGACGTGATCGAGGCGGGGGGTCTCTACGGCACGGTCCACAGCATGAGCCTGGTCTCGACCACCATCCTGACCTTCGACAACCAGACCCTCGTCGTTCCCAACAGCAAGATCTGGGGTGACGTGATCCGGAACGTCACGGCCCAGGACATGCGTCGCGTGGACCTCGAGTTCGGCCTCTCCCACGCCGTCGATGTGGCCCGCGCGGAGGAGGTCTTCGCGTCGGTCCTGCGGGAGCACCCCAAGGTGCTCGAGGATCCGGAGCCGCTGGTCAAGGTCCACAAGCTCACCGACTCCGCCACGCAGTTCGTCGTGCGGCCCTGGGTCAAGCGGGAGGACTACTGGCAGGTCTACTGGGACCTCACCCGCGAGGTGAAGCTCCGCCTCGACCGCGAGAAAATCCCGCTGGGCATCCCGCGACATGAGGTGCAGCTCCACGGGGAATCGACCGACTGACTGCGTGGCGGCTGCACGTTCGAGTCGTGCCGGGCGCGCCACGAGACGAGAGCGGCTCCGGTCCATTACACCGGGGCCGCTTTTCTTTCTTTCTGTCGTCTACTCGGCTGACGTTTCCCCTTCACGATCTGGATCGCCGGCGCGGCGAGCCCGTCACCGGAGGCGGGCGCTCATCCGCCGAAGTCGTAGCGGAAGCTGAGGCCTCCGTAGACGTTCCGGTCCGGGGCCGGCTCGAAGTAGCGGTCGCGGGCGGCGTTGATCCGCACGTTGCCGTTGTACTCTCGGTCGAAGAGATTGTTCACTCCAGCGAAGGGCGTAATCGCGAAGCGACCCAGCCGGAAGCGGCGACCGACGCGCAGGTTGGAGACCCAGTAGGCACCGTTGCGGATCGTGTTGGCGTCGTCGGCGAAGAAGTGGTCTACGTAGAGGGCATCCCAGGCGGCGAAAAAGCCCGACGGGTGGCGGTAGCTGATCTCTCCGAAGAGCTGGTTGCGCGGGATGCCCGGGATCTCGTTGCCGTCGAAGACTCCGGACGGCGTCTCGTAGCGGTCGTAGGCAAAGTCCGAGAAGGTATAGGCGAGCTCGACGACGAGGCCGGGGAGCGGCTCCACCCCGAGACCCACCTCCAGGCCGTCCCGGGTCGAGCGACCGGCGTTGCGGAAGAAGCTGCGCTCCGGCTGATCGGGCTTCTCGAAGGGCACCAGCTCGTCGTCTACCTCGACCCGGAACAGCGCCACGTCGTAGCGCAGGCGCCCCGGCAAGAGTCCCTTGAGGCCGACCTCATAGTTGATGGCTTTCTGGGAGTCGAGATCGGGGTTGAAGCCGCCGGTGCCGAAGGGGTTGGCCAGCTCCGTGGTCGTCGGGGTCTCGAAGGAGGTGGACACGTTGGCGTAGACGTTCAGCTCCGCGATGGGACTCCAGACCAGCGCGACCGCCGGGCTCAGCTGGCCGAAGTGGATGCGATCCGACTGGTCTCCATCGGCAAAGAAGTGGTCGTCCACCTGGAAGACGACGCGGTCGTATCGCACTCCGCCGCTCAGCTCCAGGTCCCAGGGGAGCTGGACGCGGTTCTGCAGGTAAGCGCCGTAGGCCGTGACGTCCTCGTCCTGGTCGAGGGTGAGTGCCCCACGGCTCCCGAAGAGGTTATCGAAGCGCCGGCGGTCGTCACGCTGGGCGTCGACGTCGAGACCGGCGACGAGCCAGGCGTGAGTGCCGAACACGGTGTCGGTGTAGGTGTACTGCAGGCCGCCCCCTGCGAAGAAGCGGTCGAGCGCGACCGAGCCCCCCTCGATGAACGGGAGGCGGTTGTCGAAGTCGCGCAGGACATAGTAATTGCGGGCGCTGATCTCGTGCTTCTCGCCGAAAGAGCGGCGGTAGACGAGGCCCAGCTTCTGCTGGTCCAGCTTCTCCCCGGCGTCGAAGAGGAGGTTGCGCGGGCTCGCCTGGCGGCGGTCCCGGCGCACCTGTTCGCGGGTGAGACCGCCGGGGTCATCTGCCTTCGGAGAAGCCACGGCGTTTACGACCACGGAAAGATCCGAGCTGTCGTCGATCGCCCACAAGAGGCGTGTATTGAGGATCGAGGTGCGCGTCCCACTGTGGTCTCGGTAGCCGTCGAGCTGGAGGTGCGAGAGGCTGGCAACGTATCCGAGCGACTTCGCCCGTCCCCCCGCCTTCAGCTGGTACTTCTGGAAGCCGTACTCGCCGAAGGCCGCCCTCCCCTCCACGAAAGGATCTTCCGGAGCGTCTTCGGTAGCGATGTGGATCACGCCGCCGGCCGCCGGACCGTAGAGGGACGAGGCCGGCCCACGCATCACCTCGATCCGCCCAATGGTGCCGGGGTCGATGCTGTCCACCTGGGTCTGGCCGTCGGCGAGCGTGGCCGGGATTCCATCCACGTAGACCTTGAGGCCGCGGATGCCAAAGCTCGAGCGGGCGCCGAAGCCCCGGCTCGAGAGCCGCAGATCCTGGGCGAAGTTGAAATTGTTCTGGGGAAAGAGTCCCGGGATCCGAACCAGCGATTCGCCGAGGCCGAGCTGCTGGCGGCCACCCTGGATGTCGTCTCTCCGGACGACGCCGACGGCCGCCGGCGCCTTGTCGCGGTCCTCCGCGATTCGTCGGGTCGTGATGGTGACGGGGGCCAGGGAGCTGCGGCCGTCTCCCGCCGACTGCGGATCGGCGGCCGAGGCCACGCCGGCGAGGGCCAGGATCGGACCGATCAGCAGCGCGTTGGCGAGGCACCGGCTCGAGCCCAGCCATGCTTGCGAAGAACTCCAGCGGTCCATTCCGGAAGCAAGAGTATGACTCACAAGGAGACTGCGTTCCTCACCCGGCGTATCGCAGGACCGCGACGAAGTGACACGTGGTACCCGCCGCCACGAACACTGCACCGCTGCTAAGAGAGCGGAGGGTCGCGCGCCTCTACGGCAGGGCAAAGGCGACGAGCGCGTCGCCAAGGCGGGTTCCCATCTTGCCGTGGCCACCGGCGGCGATGACGACGTACTGTCTTCGGTCCTCGCCGAGGCGATAGGTCATCGGTGTCGCCTGGCCGCCCGCGGGCAGCCGTCCCTTCCAGAGCTCGGCGCCGCTCTCGAGATCGAACGCCCGCAGGTAGTCGTCCATTGCGGCCCCGATGAAGACGAGCCCCGTCGCCGTGATGATGGGCCCGCCCATATTGGGCGTGCCCCAGCCGATGGGGATCGGCACCGGCGCGAGGTCGCGCGTGGTCCCCAGTGTCACCTGCCAGCGGACCCTTCCGGTCGAGAGGTCGATCGCGTGCAGCTGGCCCCAGGGCGGCGGGTTGCACGGGACGCCGAGCGGAGAGAGCACGACGTCTCGGATCATCCCATAGGGGGCGCCGGCCTGTGGGGAGACCTCCTTCCCAGGGTTGGCGCGGCGCGTCTCCGCGAGGTCCGCCTGCGGGATGAGCCTGACGCTGTGGGGAACGCTGCTGGTGTTGAGGACCAGCAGGCCGCTCGACGGCTCGAAGGCCACGCTGCCCCAGTTCGTCCCGCCTGCCCCACCCGGAAAGAGCAGCGTGCCCTGCAGGCTCGGCGGCGTGAAGATCCCGTCGTAGCGCAGGCCCTGAAAAAGCTCGCGACAGCGGCCGCGGTCCCACGGCGTCAGCCCCCAGGCGTCCTCGGGCGCGAACCGATGCGGGACCAGCGGCGGAGGCAGCGTCGGGAAGGGCTGCGTGGGTGAGGTCCTCTCCCCCGGGACGTCGGACTGTGGCACGGGCCGCTCCTCGACGGGGAAGAGCGGCTCGCCCGTCTCCCGGTGCAGAACGAAGACCAGGCCCATCTTCGAGGCCTGCGCGACGGCCGGGATCTCCTCGCCGTTGCGGCGCAGCGTGACGAGCGTCGGCTGGGCCGGCACGTCGTAGTCCCAGAGGTCGTGATGCACCAGCTGATAGCCCCAGACCAGCTCGCCGGTGGAGCCCCGCAGCGCGACCACCGAGTTGGCCCAGCGGTTGTCGCCGGTCCGCTCGCCCCCGTAGAAGTCGGGACTCGCGCTGCCCGTCGGTACGAACACCAGGTCGCGCTCGGGATCGACCGAGAGGATGGACCAGGCGTTCGCACCCCCATTCTTGCGCCGGGCCTTCGCCGTCCATTCCCGCCAGCGGGAATCTCCCTCCTCGCGCGGAATCGGATCCCAGGCCCAGCGCAGCGCCCCGCTGCGCGCGTCATAGGCGCGCACGACCCCGGTCGCGTCCTCGACCCACTGGTTGTCCCCGATGGCCGAGCCGACCACGACGAGGTCGCCGATCGTGACCGGCGGCGACGTCACGCCGTAGTTCGGCCCGTGGTAGTCCGGGTCGCGGACCCGGGCCACGCCGAGCGTGAGGTCGACCTCTCCCGCGGTGCCGAAGTCGGAGCAGGGGCGACCCGTTTCTGCGTCGAGGGCGTGCAGCCGCGCGCCGCGATGCGCGAGGAAGATGCGTTGCCGACACTCGTCGCCCGCGCCCCGCTCGGGATCGAGCCAGGTGGTGACCCCGCGCGCCGCGATCTCCGCGTACGAGGCGGACAGATCCAGCTCGGGGTCGAAGCTCCAGCGCTCGCGACCCGTCTCGGGGTCGAGCGCGATGACGCGGGAGAAGGCGGTGGGGAAGTAGAGCGTCCCATCGACAACGATCGGTGTCGCTTGGAAGGAGCTGGGGTTGCGGGCTGGTGCGCCCGGTCCCCCCTCGGAGACGTCACCCGTGTGATAGGTCCAGGCGACCTCCAGGTGGCCGACGTTTCCCTGATCGATCTGGGTCAGCGGGGAGTAGCGCGCCCCGCCGGGTGTGCCTCCATAGACCGGCCACTCGGCCGTCGGCCCGCCGACGGGAATCTCTGGGGCCGGGCTACAGCCGGCCAGCAATAGGACGGACAGCAGGCTCGATCCCGCGACGCCTCGCATGGCCACAGTGTAGGCTAGGCCCTGGACCCAGTCGCGCGAGCCGTCGGGGCTCCCATCGGTGGAGGATGCGGCTATTTGCGGGGCTTTTTCGGAAAAGATGAGCAAATTCGCGGGGGGCAACCTGGTTGCGGACCTGGAGGCCGCACGTTCGAGTCGTGCCGGGCGCGCCAGAATTCATCACTGCGGCGAGTGGTAAAGGAACTGCTACCACGCGACGTTTGATCGCTGGGGCTGCTTCCGAGACTCTCGCCAGGAGATCGGCTGGCACATCGCCGGCGCGAGCGACATCGGCGCGCCGGCGCTTCGACCGAGACCCTCGGTCTGTGCGGAGCTTCCCGCGATCCTTCCGCTCGACGCGCTCGAGGGACGCGCGGATCGCGGCTTCGCACGCCTCGGGCTCCTTGAAGTTTTTCTCAGCGCGGGCGGAAGAGCTGATAGACTCGCCAACGGTCCCATGCGCAGGATTCTCAAGCTGGTTGGCTACGCCGCAGCTGCGCTGCTGGCGGTCCTGACGCTCGTCTTGTTCTTTCGCGGCGAGCCCCTGGGACCGATTCCCGGCCGCGAACTCAGCGGGGAGGTCGTGTCGGAGCCCATCGCCGAGTGGGACTTCTCGGATGGATACCGGACGGTCGCCGTGGAGACGCGGCCCGGCAGGCCGCACTCAGTCACGACGGTCTGCTTCGTGCACGAAGGCCAGCTCTACGTGCCGGCGAGCGACGGCGCCGACAAACGGTGGGCCCGCTACGTCCTTGACGATCCCCGGGTGCGCCTCAAGGTCGGTGACAGGATCTATCCCGGCCGGGCCACTCGCGTGACCGACGAGGCACTCCGCGGGGCCCTGATCGAAGCGGCGCGCGGGAAGTACCCCCGGATCGTCGGGGAGATGGGCGACGAGGCCCTCGCGCGGGTCTGGGTCTTCCGCTTCGACTCCGCTCCGTAGGAGGAGGGGGCATTGGAAGCCCGAACTCCCGCAGGTGCCTGTCCTCGCCAAAGAGGGGGCCATGGGGCGCGCTGGACGCTCCAGAGTGTCGCCCCTGGCGGCTGGTGGGGACCTTCGGCTCTACTCGGACTCAGCACTCATCGAGCTGCCGGACGGCCGCCGAAGGCCTCGCCGCCTTCGCGCTTCGTCGAACCGTCGGACGGCCTCGACGAAGGCCCTGGTCTCGCCAAGGTCCTTTCGTCCATCGGGCCGATTGGTGCGGGAGAAACTGTCGACGCCCCAGGGATTGACGACCTGGAGGGCGGCCTCGACGTTATCGGAACCCAACCCGCCCGCGAGGATGCAGGGAAGCCGCATCGTGCGTGAGATCGCTCTGCTGACCGACCAGTCGTGTGTTCGGCCGGTGGCGCCAATGTACGCAGCATCACCCTGTGGATCGAGGATCAGAATGTCTGCAGCGTTCTCGTATCTACGAGCGGCCGACAGGGCTGCTTCACGGCTGTCCGGTCCGGAAACGCCGATTTCCTTGATGACCTTGATTCCACCGAGGTCCGCTCTCAGGCGCGCTTCCCTCGCGGGTCCAATGGTGTCTACCTCCCAACAGATCTGGACGTAGTCCGGTCGCACCGATTGTGCGACTTCGCGAACCAGATCCGGGTCTGGCGATGCGAATACCAGAACGGAGTGCACGTGCTCGGGGAGCTCCGAAAGGAGCGCCTTTGCGTCTTCGACGGAGAGGCTCGCCTGTTGAGCGGCCAGAATTCGATCCTCTGCCGGACAGAAGCCGAGATGGTCGACACCCAGGTCGGCCAACGCCAAGGCGTCCTGGCGATGCTCCGCTCCGAAGACCTGAATCCGCGTACGGTGCTCATACACCACGTCGTGCCCCTGGTATGGAGGGTCCTGAGGGATGTCTCGAGAGTCGACGGCCCTTCGCATCGCCTGAACTCAGACGATATGTCCAGAGAGGTCGGTAACTTCTAAAGTTGGCCCCGAGCGTAGCGCTCCAGGAGACATCTCGTGCCACCGGGACTCGGGATGTCCGGTGTGACCCGTCAGAGTGATTTGGACCATTGGGCTGTTGAATCGAGAGACATTTCCGCCACCACGCGGACAGCGGGCTCATCGATGCCGGTAAGCCTCCCTGCCAGGGAGCTTCCGGGGGCTCGGCCGCGCCAAGGGGGGGGCCTATAGGAAGCCTTCGCCCTCCCAGGTGCAGGATGCGGTTACTTGCGAGGCATTTTCGGAAAAGATCAGTAATTTTTCGACGGAGACCGGGCCCGAGCTTTCGCGATCTCGGGGGGCTGAATTTCTCCCCGGGGCCGCTCGTCTACTCCGGCGCCCCTGGAGGCCCCATTGACGCTGAAGAAAACCTCTTGGCTGCTCCTCCCGCTCCTGCTTCCAGGGGTGCTCCTGCTGCTTCCCGGCTGCGCCTCGAAACGTCCTGTGCTCTACCCGAACGCCCATTACGACGCCGTGGGGCCCGAGCGGGTCGCCTCTGACGTCGACACCTGTATCCGTGCGGCCGAGGCCTATGGTGCCGGGAACGACCGGGCAGCCCGTACCGCCAAGGACGCCACCCAGGACGCCACCACCGGAGCCGTGGTGGGCGGAGCGGTGGGCGCCGTGCGAGGCGGGAGCGGGCCTTGGAGCGCTGGACGAACCGCGGCTGCCGGAGCGGCCGCCGGCGGGACCCGCGCCGCCATGGGCGGCATCTTCGGCAAGCGCGACCCCGCGCCGGTGCACCGGGCCTTCGTGGAGCAGTGCCTGGCGGACCTCGGTTACAAGACGATCGGCTGGGATTGATCGCTACGGGATCGCGCCCGGCGCGGATGAGCGGAATCGGTGGCCTTCTTGGGTGGAGTTGCCCCGGTTCTACATTTCAGGCCAGCTCGTCGAGCAGCGCGCTTCCGGGAGTTCGGCCACGCTCGAGAAGGAGCCGCCCATGAGGCACGGAATCTTGACCGTAGAGGTGACTGCTCCTTACTGCGGCGGCAGCTCCGGCCTCCGCCGAGCCCGTGCACTCTGCTCGAAGGCGAAGGCCGCGCGGATCAGTGTGTGCTCTTCGAGAAACCCGCCGATGAACGCCAGACCCACGGGCTCCCCGG
>Ga0255055_10000798_pt1 | contig 23935 bp, 20 predicted proteins | sample JV7_2_27_MG_FD_188633 | JGI IMG/M metagenome (GOLD analysis project Ga0255055, IMG submission 188633) | Seawater microbial communities from Jervis Inlet, British Columbia, Canada - JV7_2_27 | ecosystem: Environmental > Aquatic > Marine > Inlet | place: Canada: British Columbia | collected...
CATGGGCCTCATAGTCGCGGTTGATAAAAAGGTCGGTTTTATCACCGTAGATCCGAACGGTGTAATCGCCTTTTTCCGACTGAATCCGGTACAGTTTATTGGTTATCCCGCCGCTTAGCTGCGTTATGCGGACATCAATGCCCTTCCATTCGGGCAAAAGCTCATAACAGGTTTCTTGGGTAAATTCCTGATCCAAAAGACGCGTTGCCGTGCTCATGTCGATTTTCTCTTTTCCGGTCTAAAACGGTTTGCTCAGTCAGTTGCCGACCAGGTAGCCGGCGGAACTCTCGCCGCGATCCTTCCGCCGGGTTGATTAGCTGATAGTCAATGCTTCCCACTAAAATTAGGTGAATATAACGTGAATATGCATTGAGTCAATCCCTTTTTAAGTTGAGGGATTAGCACTTTGCTGATTTTTGCCGGATTTGGAGGCCCGTCTGGATCAGCTCTTTGAGCCTTTATTTTTCTTGAAAAAAGGCTTGCAAATGATATTATATTACATTATCTGTATATACGTCTAAACATTTAGTCTACTAATCAGTTTATCATCATTTACGGCTGGGTTCATTAAATGGTTAAGCACAACATTTTCACATCTCTAAACCGCCGAGTTTTATATTTTACGCTGTTACCTGGCGTTGTAACCATCATAATAATAAGGTGACCCCGTGAAAATCGTTGATGATACCAATCCAATCCCTAAATACCTTCAAATCAGCGCCTGGCTGAAAGAACTTATTGAAAACGGACGTTACCAAAAAGGCGAAAAACTGCCTTCTGAAATCCAGCTCGCCAAGATTTGTGAGGTCAACCGCGCGACCGTAAGGCAGGCGATTAATGAATTAACCGCCATGGGGCTGTTGAGAAAAGAAAAGGGGATCGGGACATTTGTAACCGCACCTGCGCCGGCCGAACTAAGGCAAAAGCTGGAGTATATTTCCAGCACCACCGATTTGATGCAGGATAGTGGAATAGCGCAAAGTACCCGGATTCTGGAAACACGGGTTCAGCCGGCCAAAGATGAAATTGCCAAAGTATTGTTTTTGGGTTCGAACAATAAAGTTTTTCTTGTGCGACGGGTAAGAGTTGGCGATGGCGCGCCCTATATTTATGAGGAGAGTTACCTGCCCTATGACCTGTTTAAAGGTATTCTGGAGATGGATCTGGCGGGATCTATGTACAAAATAATTTCCGAGCAATTTAATATCGTGCTGGCTCGCTGCCAACAGACCATCAGTGCCGTCAATCTCAATGCCAAAATTGCCAAAATATTACAATTGCCGGAAAATGCAGCCGGTATTTTCATGGAAAGCCTCACCTTTGATGAAAACAGTATCCCGGTTGAAGCTCTCTATTCGTATCACAGGGGGGATACCTATAAATTCGAAATTGAACTTGGCCGCTATCACGCCAAAGCCGGTGAATTAAATTTTACAACTTAATACCTTGGACCAAAATTTACGAAAAATCAATCTTGATGAATCTGTAAAAAGTCAAAGAATCAATTTATTGTCATTCCGGCGAAAGCCGGAATCCAGTCATTTCAATAGCTTCTGGACTCCGGCTTTCGCCGGAGTGACGGGATCGGGACTTTTTACGAGACCATCAAAGTTAATCTTGAAATTGTGAAGGAGGAGACATGGCTATCGTCAATGCAAAAGAGATGCTGTTGAAGGCAACGGCTGAAAAGTATGCCGTCGGAGCGTTTAACTGCACGAATCTTATCCAGATGGAAGCCGTCGTGGAGGCGGCTATCGATGCGAAAGCACCCCTGATTGTTCAGGTCTCGGTGGCGCCATCAAAGTTCTTGAGACCGCAGGTGATCGGGGCAATTTACAAAACCCTGGCAGAATCTGCGCCCATCCCGATCTGCCTGCACCTGGACCACTGCAATGATGTGGAGTTTTGCAAGGTATGTGCCGATGCGGGCTACACGAATATCATGATCGATGCTTCCAAACAGGAATTCAGTGAAAATATCCGGCAAACCAAAGAAGTGGTAGATTATTGCCACGGGCTTGGAAACGTCTCGGTGGAAGGAGAGTTGGGTACCGTTTCCGGAGTAGAAGATCAGGTTCGGGTTGCCGAGGATGAGGCCGAACTGTGTGATCCGGAGCAGGCCATGGCGTTTGTCGAGCAGACCGGGATCGATATTTTTGCTCCCGCTATCGGGACCGCCCACGGGGTTTACAAGACCAAAAATCCAAAGCTTGATTTTGATCGTCTCGAAAAAATAGCAAACCTGATCAATGGCAAGAAAATAAGAATTCCCCTTGTCATTCACGGCGGCACGGGTTTGAAGCCGGATGTTGCCAAAAAATTGGTATCCCTCGGAGGCTCTAAATTTAATGTGTCAACCGACTTGAAACACACACTGATCGACACCACTTACGACCATATTTCAGCCAACAGGGACCAATACAATCCGGGCAAAATCGATGCGGCTGTTAAAGAGGCCATCAAGGAGAAGATTAAATACTGGATTGAGTTGCTGGGTAGTGCAGGCAAAGCCTAGCAGCCTTCAAAAAAATGCCTAAAGTGAACTAAAGTTTAAAGTGCCTAAAGTTATGGTGTCGCTCGCGCAGCGCAGGCGCTTGCGCCGCGTGGCGCTCCATCTTTTTAAATAAAAATGACAGAATTCCTCAACTTTAGTCACTTTAGATCACTTGTAACTTTAGTGCACTTGCTGTGAAGCATTTTGAAGACAGCATCTGATCTGAATTTTTCTTGAACATTTTTTTGTAAAATATAACCGTATTATGGATTGAAGGAGGAGGATTTGCCATGCCAGAATTAAAAGCCATATTTTGGGACCAGGACGGGGTCATTATCGATACCGAAAAAGACGGTCACCGCGTGGCCTTCAATAAGATGTTTAAAGAATTCGGCCACGATTTTGAATGGGACGTCGACACTTACGGGGAGTTGCTCAGAGTTTCAGGCGGCAAGGAGAGGATGCGTCTCTATTTTACCGAGAAGGGAATCGTACTGGAGGGCATGCCCGAGAAAGACGCTGAATTGCTGTTGACCCTTCACAAGCGGAAAACAGCCATATTTGTTGAAATGGTCGAAAACGGTATCCTTCCGCTGAGGGCAGGGGTCAAAAGGCTCATGCAGGAAGCCATGGACGCCGGTTTACGCCTGGGGGTCTGCACCACAGCCAATGAGCGGTCGGCCAATGCCATTGCCAAAGGCATGCTCGGGGATATCAACCTTGAATTTGTCCTGGCCGGAGATGTCGTCAGCAAGAAAAAACCGGATCCGGAGATCTATCTCCTGGCATTGGAAGAATCCGGTCTATCACCCGATGAGTGCATCGTGATCGAGGATTCACGCAACGGAATTCTGGCCGCCAGAGCAGCCGGTCTGAGGGCTGTGGCGACCACCAACATCTATACCGAAAATGAAGATCTGAGCGATGCTTCAATTGTTGTGACGTCATTAGGTGATCTTGACGGTGAAAATGGCGTGCTGAAGCAATCCGACAGGCCTTTTGAATTTGACGGCGTCTTACACGCGGATCAACTGATTCGTTATTTTAAAAGTTAAAAAATGACGGGGTGATTTTTCCATGATTGAACGCGGCATGGTAACCGGTTCACCATTTTTAAAAGGCATTTTTTAGCGAAGGGGTAAAACATGATTATCGGCGTTTTAAAAGAAATCAAGGCTGAAGAAAATCGCGTGTCGCTGTCTCCCGGGGGCGTTGAGTTCATGCGGCAAAATGGACATTCGGTTCTGGTGGAAAAAAATGCCGGCAAAGCCAGCGGATTCGGGGATGCGCTTTATAAGCAGGGCGGAGCTGAGATCGTAGAATCTTCCAGGGATATTTTTGGCAAAGCCGAAATGATTATGCGGGTTAAAGAACCGCAGCCCTCCGAATTTGAATTCCTCCGCGAAAACCAGATTTATTTTGCCTATCTTCACCTGGCGGCATCTGAGGATGTGACCCGGGCAATGATCAATGCCGGATCAATCAATATTGCCTATGAAACCATTCAAAAAGAAGATGGGACCCTGCCGCTGCTCACCCCGATGAGCGAGGTGGCCGGACCCATGGCGATCCAGCAGGGCGCCAAATACCTTGAAATGGCTCAGGGAGGTCAAGGTGTCCTGTTAGGCGGAGTCCCCGGAGTGGATCCGGGCACCGTGATGATTATCGGTGGGGGAGCCGTGGGCATCAATGCGGCCAAATTGGCCAGCGGACTCGGCGCCAAGGTTTACATTCTGGATATCAACCTGGATCGTCTGCGGTATTTGAGCGATGTGATGCCCGGCCACTGCGTCACGTTGATGTCCAGTCCGGCGGCCATCCGCGATGTGCTGCCCAAGGCCGATGTTGTGGTGGGCGCGGTGCTGGTTCCGGGCAGTAAAACCCCCAACCTGGTGACCCGTGAAATGCTTAAAACCATGAAGAAAGGATCGGTTCTGGTGGATGTTTCCATTGATCAGGGCGGCTGTTTTGAGACGTCCAAAGAGACCACCCATACTGATCCAACCTATACGGTTGACGGCATTGTGCATTATGCCGTCAGCAATATGCCCGGGGCGTTGCCGCGAACATCTACGCTGGCCCTGAACAATGCAACCCTGCCTTATGTCGTGGAGATTGCGAATAAAGGCTGGCAGAAGGCCATGCAGGAAAATCCTGAAATTAAACGCGGTGCCAACGTGGTGAACGGTCAGGTGAGCTATGAAGGAGTCGCCGAGGTTTTCGGGCTCAAGCATGTCGACATCGACAGTCTGCTTTAGGAAAGTTCATTTGCCATGGGCGTTTGCATATTGAAGCGTATATTTTGAGGTTTTATATTTTTCACCACAAAGGCACAAAGTTCACAAAGGGTTTTAAACTATTTTTTCAATTTAGATTTTTTTCTCATTCTTTGTGTTCCTCGTGTCTTGGTGGCTAATATCCTTGCGGTTACGACTTTTCGATTATAGATTGATGCAAAGGAGGCATTTATGATTGTAGGCGTTTTAAAAGAAATTAAAGCTGAAGAGAATCGCGTTTGCATGACTCCTGCAGGGGTGGAGGTCATGAAACAAAACGGTCATGAGGTTTTAGTCGAAAAAAATGCCGGCCTGGGCAGCGGGTTTAATAATGCAGTCTATAAGTCAGCAGGCGCTGAAATCATCGATAGCCCTCAAGAAATTTTTAAACGCGCCGATATGGTCATGCATGTCAAAGAGCCCCTGGCTGCCGAATATGATCTTATCCGCAAGGACCAGATTATTTTTACCTATCTTCATCTGGCGGCAGCGGAAGAACTGACGCATGTGCTGATCAAAAGCGGTTCGATCGGCATTGCCTATGAAACCATTCAAAAAGCGGATGGATCTCTGCCGCTGCTTACCCCGATGAGCGAGGTGGCCGGTCGCATGGCGATCCAGCAGGGCGCCAAGTATCTGGAAATGGCCCAGGGCGGGCATGGTGTTTTACTGGGCGGCGTGCCCGGAGTTGATCCCGGTACAGTCGTCATTATCGGTGGTGGAATCGTGGGCACCAATGCCGCTAAAATGGCCTGCGGTCTGGGTGCCAAGGTGTATATTCTTGACATGAACCTGGAGCGCTTGCGTTATCTGAGTGATGTGATGCCCAGCAACTGTTTTTTGCTGATGTCCAAACCGACTACGCTTCGCCGGCTCATCAAGGAGGCCGACGTCGTCGTCGGTGCCGTACTGATCCCCGGGGCCAAAGCGCCCAGACTGATTACACGGGAAATGCTGAAAACGATGAAGAAAGGCGCGGTGCTGGTGGATGTGGCCATTGATCAGGGCGGATGCTTTGAGACTTCAAAAGCAACTACCCATGGCGAACCGATCTACACTGTTGACGGTGTAGTCCATTATTGCGTGGCCAACATGCCGGGTGCTGTACCGAAAACATCCACCCTGGCGTTGACCAATGCCACACTGCCTTACGCGGTTGAAATTGCGAATAAAGGCTGGCAAAAAGCCATGCAGGAGAATCCTGAAATTAAACCCGGGGCCAACGTGGTCCAAGGAAAGGTAACCTATCAAGGGGTGGCGGAGGCGTTTGGGCTGGAATTTACGCCGATCGATAGTTTAATTTAGCTGGGATTGTGAAATTTGGCCATGGTGGCGCTTCTATATCGCAATTATATTCCTCATAGCCGGCTACTTAGGTTTCAGGTGTCAGGTGTCAGGTGTCAGGAGGAAACAGATCTCAGATATCGGGTTTCAGGTGTCTCTCCTTCGCCTTAAAGGCTACGGCGGGCAGGCAGGTGTCAGAAACGCAAATGCTGACACCTGAACACTGAAACCTGACACCTGCGTTTTGCTGAAACCTGAAACCCGAAACCTGAAACCTGTTTTTTGCTGATACCTGAATACTGAAACAATAAAAAATGTGATCAAACAGGATTAAAACTAATATTTTAACTTACTTTATTAAAATTATCGAAAGGAATTGAGCATGAAAAAGGAACTAAAAGATTGGTTTGTCCCCTGGCTAATGACCGCAAGAGAGTACAACACCAGCATCCTGGACAAGGCCTGGGCTCAGCCGGATTATGCGCGATTGATGTTGAACGAGAATCCGATTCAGCCCTCTGAAAAGGTCATTCAGGCCATTGCCGAAGCCACCAAACACGGCAACTGGTATCCGGACAGCTTCAAACGCTTAAGAACCAAAATCGGTGAAATGTATGATCTGGGTCCGGATAATGTGGCGCTCTGTAACGGCTCCTCAGAAACCATCGATGCCATGATGCGCGTTTTTCTGCAGCCGGGAGATGAGATTATAATGTCGGACCCGACTTTCGGGCTGTTTCCGGTGCGGGCTGAGCTGTGCAATGCTAAAGTCGTGCAGATTCCTTTGCGCGAGGGCGATTTGCAATATGATGTCGAGGGCATGCTGAATGCCATCACCGATAGGACCAAGCTTATTTTGATCATCAATCCCAATAACCCGTCCGGCGTATTTATTGATGATGCCGATCTTGAGCGCTTCTGTGAAACCGGAATTCCTTTGTGCGTTGACGAGGCTTATGGCGCCTATAAACCGGAAAGGAAGACCAAAGCCCCGCTGATCGAAAAATACCCCCACGTGTTTTTGTCTGTAACATTGTCAAAAGCCCATGGCTTTGCCGGTATTCGATTCGGCTTTGTGCTGGGAACCGAAGAAATGGTCAAGGCCTTTAATACCATGTTTTTGCCCTGGAACGTCAGCCTGATGTCAGCCGCTGCTGCCGGGGCCATTTTGGATAATCCGGAGGAAGTCGAAGCCAAGGTCAGGCACAACAACAGCTGGATGGATCGGTTTACCGACGAGTTGCAAAAACTGGGACTCAAACCCTATCCGGCTAACGGTAACTATATGCTCGTGGATGCTTCCATGACGGGCAAAACAACCTCCGAAATCCTGGATGCGGCCATCAAGACCCATAAGGTATACCTGAAGCGTATCGGAGAAATCCACGGCAAGAGCGGCTATTTTCGGGTTACACCGGGGGTCGATGAAGAAAACGAGCGCTTTATAAAATTTATCCGGGAATACTTCGGCTCCTGAAATAATTGCTGCGATACTCGCTAATTGACTTTATTTGAAATCATTCCACGATGATTTCAGCTGACAAGCAACCCATAACCATTAAAGCAGAAGGGGAAACCATGACCATTAAGTATCAATATGCGAATTTGCTGCATGCCGGGAGCTTCGGGCTGAACGTTTTCAGCCCGGATGACCTGGAGCGAATCCATCTGGCCACACTTGATGTGCTCTGGAATGTCGGGCTGCAGGTAAAAAGCCCAAAGGCAAGAGAAATTTTCGGTGGCAGCGGTTGTGTAGTCGATAAGAAAACCGATGTTGTCAAAATTCCGCCTCATCTGGTGGAAGATGCCATTCAATCCACACCGGCGACTTACCGCGCGCATGCCATAGATCCTGAAAATGATTATGTGGCCGGGGGTACAAAAACAGGTTTTGTGAACTTCGGTGAAGCCCCGGCCCTGATGGATCCTGTTACCCGCAAGGTACGCGCGGCAACCAAAAAAGATGTTGACGACACCGTTCGGTTCATCGATGCGCTTGAAAATGTCGTTGGCTGGGAAAGGCCTTTGACCGCGCAGGATCTGGATGAGAATATGGCCAGCATTTATAATGCGTATTCTTTTTATACCCATTCTTCAAAACACGGCTTTTTGGGCATCTATAATGTCGAGCAGTTCGAAGCGGCCGTCAAAATGGGTGCTGTTTTGGCAGGTGGAGAAGATAATCTCCGCCACAGCCCCTTGTTCACCTGTTCGGCAGACCCTGTCAGCCCGTTGGTGCTTACCGAGGAGCCAACCGATGTTTTAATCGAAGCCTGCAAGTTCGGAGTGCCTATAAAAATCAACCCGCTGGGAATGGCCGGCGGCACCACCTGCGTTAATATGGCTAGTACGCTGATAACTCACAATGCAGAGGTCCTGGGCTCGATTTCATTGGGCCAGCTGGTCAATAAGGGGGCTCCGATGGTATACGGCAGTTCAACCAGTATAATGGATATGAAAACGACATTGTCCGCCATGGGTGCCCCGGAGATGGCAATGATCAGCGCTGCGGTTGCCAAGCTGGCCCAGTTTTACCAGATGCCTTCCTGGGTTGGCGGCGGGTAGGTGGATAGCAAAAAGCTCGATGCCCAGTCGGGTCACGAGTTCACCCTGACCGCCATCGTTCCCGCGTTGGCAGGTGCCAACATGATTTACGGTGTCGGGATGCTCGACAGTGCCTTGACCTGGGATTACGCCTCGGCCTTATTGCAAAACGAATTCATCGAGATGGTGTTGAAGGTCGTCAATGGCATTCAGGTTTCAGATGAAGCCTTTGCCATGGATGTGATTAGAGAAGTCGGGCCGGCCGGTGAGTTCATCACCCACCAGCACACCTACGACAATTTTAAAAAACTGACCCATCCAAAATTGATGGACCGGGACAACAGGGAAAATTGGGAAGCTGCCGGTTCACTGGATATTGCTGAATTGGCCTATGAAAAATCTCTCGACGTTCTTGAAAACCACAAACCGGAGCCGCGGCCTGATAAGGTTCAGAAAGAACTGGATGGAATCTACGCCGAATATGAAGCTGCCGTTGCGGAGCGCAAAGCCAAAGCCAAAGCTGGATAAAACAACTTTAATGAACAAGTGGCCAGAAAAGCGGCAGTACAAACACGATGATTACCAGAATTACCAATGTCAATAATCCGCCGACTTTGAAATAATCCAAAAAGCGATAACCACCCGGTCCCATCACAAGGATGTTGGCTGGATGCGATATCGGTGTCATGAAACTGGCGGATGCCGCCATTGCAATCGCCATCATGAAAGCATAGGGAGATAGCCCCATATTTATGGAAGTGTTCATGACAATGGGTGCCATCAGCACGACAAGTGCGGCCGTCGGCACAAAACATGTTGCCAAAAATGTAAGTGCCACCAGGCCGGACATCACCGCTTGTGGTCCAAACGGGCCCACAAAGGTGACCACGCCTTCGGCTATCAGCCTGGCGGTTCCGGTATGATCCAGTGCAATGCCCAGGGGGAGCAGTCCGGCAATCAGGAACACAGCCTTCCATTCAATCTGTCGATAGGCCTCCTCCATGGTAAGACAGCCGAAAAGGACCATCAAAGCGGAACCAACGATTGCAGCAATGTATATGGGCACCCATCCCATTATTACGGGCAGCAGGATACCACCCATAATTAAGATTGAAAGTTTCATCTTCTCCAGGCGTAGTTCCTCCTGAGCCGTTTCTGTAAGGACGATAAAATCCGGCTCACGGCCCAGCATTTTCAATTTTTCTTTCGGCCCTAAAAGAAGTAAGGCATCTCCAAACCGCAGGGACGTATCCCGCAGATTGGACCGGTAAGCCTGCCCCTGACGCCATATGGCAAGTACATTCAGGCCGTATTTTTCACGGAAATTAAGCTGGCGCAGGGTCTTTCCAGCCAGGGTTGTATGGGGTGAAAGAATGGCTTCCTCCAACCCGATATTTGCCGAAACCAGGTTGTTAATGTCGGGTTGCGTCCTGCGTTCGATCTCAAGTTCTTGAAGCCCATGCAACATCTCAAAATCCGACATGCGTCCTTCAATCACAAGGCTGTCGTTGGCCTTTAAGGTTTCCCATGGCTCCGGCATGAGGATGGGTTCATTCCCGCGCTGGATTCCCAAAACCCGGCTGCCAAGAGCGTCCCCCAGACGGCTTTCTTTAAGAGATTTTCCGATCAGGGCCGATTCCGTCGGTACCCGCATGACCATCAAGCGTTCATGCAGATGATAGACGTCGATGAGGTCGGATCGGGGAACGTACTTGAATTGATCAAATCCGGAGATATTCTTAAATGCTTCCAGGTGTTCATGATGTCCGGCAATGAGAAGCAGATCTCCGCTTTCCAGGGGTTCATCCTGGAGGTTTGTGCGTTTAATATTGCCGTTGCGGCGAATGGCCAGTACATTGGCCCCGAAACGGCCGCGAAAACCGATTGAATTTAGAGTCTTGCCTACAAATTGGGAATTTACCGGCAAAAAGATTTCTGCGATTTTGATGTCGGTTGAATAAGGCGCTTCGATATCAATTCCACTTTCTTCAACAATAAGTTTCTGCCAATTTTTCAGCTCCTTTAAATTTTCAATCCGTCCCTCAATCGTTAAGCGGTCTTTTACCTGTAAGATATCGGAAGGTCCCGGTGCGAGTAGCGTTTGATTATTGCGGGTAATGGAAATTACGTTCCAGCCCAACGCTGACCCCATTCGGGTTTCCGCCAGTGTTTTATTTACCAGTATCGAATCTGCGGGTATGCGGATATTAAATAAGCGCTCCTGCAGGTCGTATTGAGTTTCCCAGTCAATGTCTTGGTCTCCCGATGATTCTTTTACAACATCCCGTTGAGGTAACAGATGACGACCGATGAATACCATAAATGCGATTCCGGAGAACATGATCGCCAGGCCGATCGGGGTAAAATCAAAAAATGTAAATGATTTGAATCCCTCATCGCGCAGGGCCTCACTGACAAGGATATTCGGCGGAGTCCCGATCTGAGTGGTTAGACCTCCCAACAATGAACCGTAAGCCAACGGCATCAGAAGCCTCGAGGGCGGAGATCCCGTATGGCGGGCAATATCCATTACCACCGGAAGCATCAAAGCCGCTACGGCCACATTGTTCATGATGGCCGACAGCGCACCGGCGGTTACCATGATAACGAAGATCATCCGAATTTCACTGTTGCCGGCCAGTCTCAATACAAAGCGGCCGATGACATTCGCAACTCCTGTCCGGGTTAACCCCCCGCTGAGAATAAAGACGGCCCATATCGTGACGACTGCCGGGTTACTGAAACCCGATAGTGCTTCGACAGGACTAACCAGGCCGACCAATGCGACTGCCCCCAACGACAACAAAGCAGTGACTTCCATCGGAATCCATTCCGTTATCAGAAATACGACAGCGGCAGTCAGGATAACCAATACCATAGCAATATCCGGGGTCATGTTATTTATTCTCCATTAATGATATGAGTTGCTCAATGTCCTCAATGATGTAATCCGCCCCGGCGCGCAGGAGTTCTTTTTTTAGACTTTCTTTGTCGGGAGCGGATAGGAGAAAGCCGATGCCTTTGTATTTTGCCTGTGATTTTTTGGCGGCAACCATGTCGTCCGGCATATCGCCGACATAAAAATATTCTTCAGCAGGATTTTTCCGGTTGTTGGCGATTGAATCGAGCATAAACGGGTGGGGCTTGCTCAGCGAGACTTTTCTTCCTTCCTTTTTAAATATCCTATCCTCTTCTTTAAAGCAGTCTTCTAAAGCCAGAATTTCCGAAAAATATTTCCGGATATCAAAATAATCCAGCGGGTAATCCGCTTCGGCTCTGGGTCTGCCGGTGGCGATCGCCAGAATATTATTTACGGCAAGTTCCTCAAGAATGCTTTTATCGATCAGAAGTTGCTCTCGATGATTATAGCCTTCACCATGGTAAAGCTTCGGAACCAGACCATAGGTGGCTTCAAATAGCCTCTGTCCTAAATACACTTCCTGGAAAATTTGTTTGATAATATTACCGCTGCCCACATCACCCGAATATAAGCCATAGATAAATGAATTTTTGCTTGCTCCCGATTTTTGGAGCAAGGTTGACAGGGGCTTTGGGGTAGATCTTAGAAACTCGGCCAGGGCGGTCACATTGCACTGACTGATCGTTTCCTGGTATCGGTCCCAGGGGTCTTTTCTCTCATAGACCGGCGGTTTTTCAATCAAATTGAATAACAGGTTTATAACAAGACAGGATAAATCCCAGTCATTATTCAGGCCGCCGCTTTGCTTGACCGCCGCCAGATCAGTCAGAGGGAAAAGTGGCTCCGGCAATTTTTCGGATGATGGGGCGTTTTTAAAAAAGAGTTTCGCTGTTTGTCGCACGGTAGCGCGATACGACTTTGAGACATCAATTAGAACTCCATCCATGTCAAAAACAATCAGATTTTTATTTTTCATTGATCTACTCGTTTAACGCTGCGTTACGGTTTCTTCGATGATATTCATTATTTCCGGAATGGAAGTTATAAATTGAAAATTATTGGAGGTAAATCTTTTTTTTCGCCTGCCGGTTCGGTCCATTATTACCGGGATCGAGGACCATTTAAAAAGCGGCAAATCGGTATAACCATCCCCCACGATGATGGTTCGTTCCGGGGATAATTTAAGCAACTTTACCCGTTTTAGTTTATCATCCGGATCTGGAAGCTGAAGCTGCATTCCCACAATTCGATCTTCAGCAAACTGAAAACGGTTTCCCTCTATTAAACTAAAGCAGTCGGAAAGCCCGGCAAATTTTAAGACACGCTCGCTTAAATCAGCGGTACCGCAGCTGAGCACCATCATAATATGACCTTGCGTTTTGAGTCTTATTATTGCATGTCGATCAGCTTCGGGTATTTTTGTCGCCAAGCGCTCTGAGACGCGATCCAGTTCGATAATCGAAGTACCTTTTAAAAACCAGGTATAATATCGTTTAAAGGTCTTTCGCAGGCGTTCGCGGTTGTCGGCATAGATTAATAATCTGGTTAGCGCATGCAGGAACAACGGAACCTTTTCTTCAGTCTCATATAACTTATACATTAACAGTGACTGTTCACTGTCATAGGGATCATTGGGCAATAATGTACCGTCAAAATCCCATATGATAGTAAAGGTTTTCATATCTTTATTGAGTTCAAGGAAAATTTATTATTTTGGAGACTACAGCTAGACGAAGTGCTCCTATTAATCAACAAAATACGCGTTGTTTCGATGCTGGCCGCGCAATAGGCGATGATTACATCAGCTCTCCTTTAACTATAATCACATGTATTATTCATCATATTCTAATAATCTCATAGCTGATCAGTATAAACCATAAAATAATATTTTATATTTTTAAATAAATTTAGTTTGACATTCTTATGAATTTTTGTTTTGCAAATTAGTTGGGGAAATCCGCACACCTTCTTTCGAACTTTCGAACAATATTTTTCCATCATCTTTCCCCTTCATTTTAAGATCTATTTTGGCTGTAAACTTCTAACAAAAGGAGGCACATTATGGGTAAACGAAAATCCGTAGGCAAAAAAGATCCATCAAAAAAAGGCATTACCCGGCGTGATTTTATTAAAGGTACAGCTGCGGTCGGGGTTGCTGCCAGCGTGGGGCCCTGGTTTATTAAAGATGCGTTGTCATCCTCCGGGGAGCTCAAACTGTTCACATGGCCGGATTATTCCAAACCCGAAGTCATCGCAGCGTTTGAAAAATCCACCGGAATTAAAGTCAAAGTCACCAATTACAGCAGCAACCAGGAATGTATGAACAAACTACGGGCCGCTCGTGCAAAGGGATTTGACATTGCCCAACCTTCAATTACAGAGGTGCGGCTCCAAATGGACTTTGATCTTTACAGAGAGATTGATGAGAGCAAAATTCCAAATTTAAAGAACATGGAAAAATCATTTTACGAAAATTCCGGAAAATTAGGAGGCATCGTTCGCGGCAAACGCGTCAGCCTACCCTATGACTGGGGCACAGAGGCATGTGCCTGGAACACCGACGAGTTGAGCTTTAAATATGGCGAACTTTCCTTTGGCAACATGTGGGATCCTCAATATGAACAGAAAGTAACCTGCAGACCCCATTCGGTATTTATAGGCGCCGGCCTCTACCTGGATGCCGCGGGAAAAGTCCCGTCCAATCGTATGTACGATACATACGAAACCGAAGAAAAAATGCGCAAAGTCTACGATGAGATTTTCAAGTTTTTAGTGGAACACAAAAAGAATATCAAGATGTTCTGGAATAATGCCCAGGACCACCAGTTAGCATTTCTCCAGAACGGCTGCATTCTGGGACAAACTTGGGATGGTCCCATCATGACCTTGAAAAAAGAGGGAAAACCCGTCTCTTACATGGCTCCCAAAGAAGGGGCCATGACCTGGATCGATACGGTAAGCATCGTCAAGAATGCTAAAAATGTCGAACAGGCCTATGCATTCATTAACTGGGCTTACACACCGGAAGCCGGTGCCATTATGGCAAAGGCAACCGGCTACAATAGTGTCGTGAAGGGTGCCGCCGATCTTCTGGATGATGCCACCAAGAAGGGCTTTGCCGAGGCCTATCCGGGCGATGCCCTGGATAACCTCTGGTGGTATCCCAATGAGCCGACCTGGTTCGTGCCGGCAAGGACGGAATATAGAGACAAATTTCAGGCTGCTTAAACATCTATAAAAAACGGCGGTTAACTTATATCCCCGATACCGGTTGTCGTCTGCCGGTATCGGGGATATCAAGGAGGAGGTATGGCTCAAGGTGTGGGTCAGGGCATCGAAATTATCAATGTCAGCATGCGTTATCCGGGAGCAGAGCAATTTGCCGTTACCGATGTGAATGTAAATATAAAACCGGGTGAATTTTTTAGTTTTCTGGGACCATCGGGCTGTGGTAAAACCACAATTTTGCGCCTGATTACGGGATTTATCGATCCCACCGAAGGGGAGGTGCGTATTGGGGACGAAAACATGCACGGCATCGGTCCGAATAAACGTCCTACCGCCATGATTTTTCAAAATTTAGCACTGTTCCCATTGATGTCTGTGGCGGATAATATCGGTTTCGGATTAGAAGTGCGCGGAGTGTCCCGACCCGAACGCAGAAAAAAAGCCGCGGAATTGCTCGAGCTGGTTGATCTGCCCGGGGTCGAGAACAAAAAAGTAAGTGACCTGTCCGGAGGTCAAATGCAACGCGTGGCGATTGCAAGGGGGCTCGCAGTCGAGCCTGCCGTGCTGCTGCTTGATGAGCCGTTGTCAGCGCTCGATCTCAAGCTGAGACAACACATGCGCGCGGAACTGCGAAAGATCCAGAGACGTACCGGTGTCACCTTTGTCTACATTACACACGATCAGGGTGAAGCCCTGACAATGTCCGACCGAATTGGTGTAATGACCGATCAAGGAATTATTGATCAGGTGGATACGGCTGATGTTTTATACAATGAACCCCAAACCGCCTTTGTTGCCGATTTTGTCGGTGACAACAACGCCTTTGCTGCCACCGTTCGTGAGGTTGTCAATGGTTATGCCGTGGTTGAGACCGCGTTTGGTTCACTCAAGGGCATTAACCCCCAGCAGCTTAGTTCCGGGCAGTCGGCAATTGCTTTTATTCGGCCGGAAGCCATTTCGGTAGTAGACGGCTCATCGTTGTTGGAAAATATTGTAAAGTGCACCGTTGAAAACCTGAGTTTCGAGGGTCCTTTTGCCACTGTTTTTCTTAAAACCGACCAGAATCAAGCTTTTTTCCTGCGCCAGAATAACGATGGATCTACGCCGTTTCTGCAGATCGGCGCAAAAATCGAGGTGGGTTTCGATGCCGATAATACTCGTTTACTAGAATTTGGAGAGGTTGCTGATGCGTAGACTCTGGGAAGACGCAATTCGAAGTTTCGGTGGTGTTGGCATTGCATTCATTTTGCTTACTGTGGGGACCTGGTTCATATTTATGATTCTGCTGCCTCAATTGATTATGCTTGATTTCTCTTTCCGCCCACTGCTGCCGTTGAGAAAAATAGGTGGGCCCGAAGATGTCTATACGTTAAAGAATTACATCGTGCTATTTACGACGCCGCTCCACAGAGCAATTTTTTTAAAAACAATTTGGTCCAGTATCGTCGTCACCACTGTTGCCCTGACCATTTGCTATCCCATTGCATTCTATCTGGCAAAGGTCGCACGGGGTGCCCGTTTGGGCTGGATACTGATGGGGTTAATCATTCCGTACTGGATCAACGAGCTGTTGCGGATTTTTGCCTGGCAATTGATCCTGGCCGATTCTGGTATCTTGAATCAATTGTTGCTGTTCATCGGACTTATTGCTGAACCCTTAAACTTTCGTGCCGGTAACGGTGCCGTGATCATGGGGATGACGTATGCCTACATTTTGTTCATGGTCTTTCCACTGTACAACGCCATGGAGAGCCTGGACCGCAACCAGATCGATGCGGCCCGCGATCTGGGTTCTTCATGGCTGCGCGTACATCGGCGTATCGTTATTCCTCACGCCAAACCCGGCATTGCCGTGGGCTGCATTATGGTCTTCATGCTGGCGGCCGGATCGATTGCCGCACCCCAACTGCTAGGAAGTCCCAGCAGTTTTTGGTTTACAGAGATCATTTATACGAATTTTGAAACTGCCAATTGGAATCAAGGCGCCGCATATGCAATGGTCCTGGCTGTGTTGTGTCTTATTTTCATATTTGGCATGTTAAAAATATTTAAAGTTGGATTGAAAGAGCTTACCTCATGAAGTCATCAAATGTTGTTTTAAAAGTGGTTACCGGCAGTTATTTAGGGCTGTTTTTTGTGTACCTGTTCCTGCCGCTGGTTTTTATGTCCATTGTCGCCTTTAATACCAGCTCTATTCCCCAGGTGACTCCCTTTGAAGGGTTTACATTCATGTGGTTTGGGGAATTATTTGGAGACAGCCAAATGTGGAACGGCCTGATTAACAGCCTCATAGTGGCTTTTTTTGTGGTTATCATATCCGTTCCCATCGGGCTTGGCGCCTCATTACTGCTGACAAGATTGCAGTTCAAAGCCCGTGAGGGCTTTTATGCAATACTTGTTTCCCCCCTTCTTATGCCGGGTATCATTCTCGGTATTTCCACCTTTCTATTCTGGGACCAGGCCTTTCAAATATCGGGTGGTCTGTGGACCGCCATTATGGGACAGTCGACGTTTATCAGCGGCTATTGTATGTTGTTGATTATGGCCAGAGCGCAGCGCTTTGATAAAACCCAGGAAGATGCTGCGTTTGATCTGGGGGCGACCCATCGACAGGTCTTCTGGAAAATAACGCTCCCGTTTCTCAAACCAGCCTTATTATCAGCCGCCGCCCTGGCATTTATGCAGTCGTTTGAAAACTATAATACCACCTTGTTTGCCATTGGATTTGAACAGACGTTACCGATTTACATCGGAACCAAACTGCGTTCTTTTATCAGCCCCGCTATGAATGCGCTGGCGTGTATTTTTATTGGATTGACCATTACGGGTGCTACTGTATATGAAATCATGCGCAGGCGCGAAAGTGGCAAAAAATAGCGCAGCATCCTTTAATTGACAATTGACGATTTACAATTGAATCCGGCGGAGGAGGAAAGACTTAAGCGAAAATCCTGAAAAAAATGATAGGATACCTCCAATATCCAATTTTCAATTGTAGCGATGACACATATAGTTCAACATCAGCATGTCCGGTGGTTTTTGGCTTAATTTATGATCAACCCCGTCTAATTTACTATGAGGTCGTATCATGCGCAATGATCGGAAGCCGGTTACCCGGATACTGCGAGTGGGAGCGACCGTTTTTCTTTGCCTTTTTTTTGTCTGTGGAGTTGCGCAGGCTAAAAGCCCCATCATAATCTTCTTTGCCGACAATCATTGGGACAGCATCCTGATCCACAACCGTGTCGCTGCATACATCATCAGTCGGGGCATGGGATATCAAACCGATTTTGTAAGTGGACAGACAACGAAGCTTTACCTTGGACTCCAAAACGGATATGTGGACATATACATGGAATCCTGGACCGAAAACTTTCAGGAGGCCTACGATAAAGCCCTTGGCAGCGGGAACGTCCTGGACCTTGGCCCCAATTTCGCAGACAGCCGGCAGGGGTGGATGGTACCGACTTACATGACCCGGGGCGACCCCATGCGGGGCATCGATCCCGTGGCCTCGGACCTGAAATCCGTGACGGATATTGCCAAATACTGGAAGCTTTTCAAAGACCCCGATGACCCCGGCAAGGGGCGGTTCTATAACTCCGTGAACGGCCTGGATACTACCAGCATCAATGAAAAGAAATTAGCGGCCTACGGGCTGAATAAACACTTCAACCAATTTATTCCCGACTCGGTGGAGGTCCTTTCCGGGTCTTTGACGGTGACCTACATGTTTGCCAGACCTTGGTTCGGCTATTACGAGTCTCCTTCCTGGGTTCTGGGCAGAATGGACATGACCCCGCTTGCCGAACCGCCGTACGACAAGAAAGTCTGGGACACCACCAAAGGCTGTGCTTACCCCTCCGTGCAGGTAAATAAATTGATCAACACCCAGCTGTTGAAGCGGGCTCCCGATGTAGTGGAATTTCTCAAGAAATACCAAACCACCGCCGCTATAAACAGCAAGTTTCTGGCCTACATGCATAACGCCGGGGCCACCACCGAGGAGGCGGCCATCTGGTTTTTGAAGAACTATGAATTGCTGTGGACAACCTGGGTTTCACCGAAAGTAGCCATCAAGGTGCGACACGGTTTATATGGTATACCGGTGGATCCGTTAGAACTGGAGGGTAAATGAGGAAGGGAGGTTTGCACATGAAAAATAAAGACAATATGGATTGTCATGAGCATAGACCACAGGATTCATTCGCCCTGATAGACCGCCGGTCGTTTATTAAGCAAACTGCTGCGGGAGCGGCTGTGTTTGCAACAGCCAGTATTGGGCCGTGGTTTATTCGTAATGCCTTGTCCTCATCCGGGACGCTGAATCTTTTTACCTGGCAAGACTACTCAAAACCAGACGTCATCAAAGCCTTTGAGAAGACCACCGGCATTAAGGTGAATGTGACCAATTACGGCTCGAATCAGGAATGCATGAAACGGTTGGTTGCGGCCAAAGCCACCGGCTTTGATATTGCACAGCCGTCGTTGACCGAATTTAACCTCCACATGGAATATGATCTGTACCAGGAGATTGATGAAAGCAAGATTCCGAATTTGGGCAATGTAATCGAAACGTTCTACAAAAAATCCAAAATACTCGGCGGTGTGATCCGCGGCAAGCATGTTGGCCTGCCATATGACTGGGGCACGGAAGCGATTGCCTGGAATACGGACAAGTATAGTTTTAAATACGGTGAGCTTTCCTTTGGGACAATGTGGAAACGTGAATATCAGCAGAAAGTCACCTGCAGGCCGCATTCCGTGTTTATAGGTGTGGGCCTCTATCTGGATTTCATCGGTAAAGTTCCTTCCAATCGTATGTACGATACCTATCATACCCAGACAAAAATGCGTAAGGTCTATGATCAGATTTTAAAATTCCTGCTAAAGCATAAAAAGAACGTTAAGATGTTCTGGAATAACTTTCAGGATCACCTGACAGCGTTTGAAGAAAGAGGTTGTCTCATCGGTCAAACCTGGGATGGCCCGATGTTGAATTTGAAAAAAGAAGGAAAACCTTTTTCCTACATGGCACCAAAGGAAGGGGCGCTTTGCTGGGTAGATTCCATGGCCATCGTTAAGAATGCGAAAAATATTGAGCAGGCATACGCTTTCATCAACTGGGCGTACACACCGGCAGTCGGTGCCATCATGGCCAAGGCCACCGGCTACAATAGTGTCGTCAAAGGTGCGGCGGATCTTCTGGATGATGCTACCAAGAAAGGCTTTGCTGAGGCTTATCCGGGCGATGCCCTGGATAACCTATGGTGGTATCCATCCGAGCCGACCTATTTTGTGCCGACCCGCACCGAATACAAAGATAAGCTTTTGGCCGCCTTTGAATAGTGATTAGATACGCGATACCGAATCCCGATTTTCAGAAGAAACCCATATCTAATGGTCGATTGAAAATTTGATATCCGCTTTGGTTTTGCCGATCTGGCCTGTATCCAGGTTGTTTCCCGCAACGGTGCGTTCGCAGGCCTGTCTGCTTATTTTGCCGGCATAATAATCATAGGCGCATTCCACCATCTTTGCCCCCATCTCAATGGCCTCCGCCATCAGGCCGTCCAGAGTGGCTTCTTTTGTTCCTCCAGAAATAATATCATGGTATTCGATTTTTTCGGCAAGCCGGGTCTGATCGACATCTAAATTTGCATAAAACCCGGCAATGTATTTTTTTTCAATCCATCTGATTTTGGCCAGTACCCTGTAAACATTGTAGAATAATCGGCTATGGATCCGTCTAAAATAAGAAATCTGTTTGGCCAGACAATCGCGGATAAGCGGTTTGGAGAGTTTCAGAATCGGAGCGATCGTAAGGTTATTGGCTACTGCCGGCTTTATCAGCTGATGGAGGAAAAACGTTCTGTTGAACCGTTTATCGATGAAGGTTTCGTAGTGCCAGTGCAGGTATGAGCTCCGCGCCTGTTCCTGAGGGCGGCTTGTTGTCTTGTAGCCCGAAAAATAGAACACCACCGGATGGAAGACAATGTCTATGGCACAGTGGGTAAGATAACCGCAGATGAATGCCAGATTTGTATCATTTTGGGTGCGCTTGATCCGATCGAGCACATCAAAAACGATCTTGTTGGTAGGGGTTTTTGTGTCGCCGTGCAGGAAGTTCGCAATTTCCCTTATTTTATTATCATCACTGTAATATAATGTGTCCGGGAAAATAGCACCTAAATGATAATGGTCAATGTTGGTGGAAATGATTTCTCTCAGAATTCTGTTTTTTATCTGTTTCCTGATCGTATTGGCGGCCCAAAGATGGGTGTTTTCAAATACCATCCTGAATCGCTTCCCCCTTTCGTCGCGTAGAGATAGGGATAATGGTCTGAGTTTTGATGATGCCTTGAATGCGCCTGACGCGATTCTGGATAAATTGTCCGATAACCTCGGAATCTGAGTCGAATAAGTTTCGTTTCACCGCAATTTTTGCGATGATGTCAAAATCACCGGGGACAAAATTGACCTCCTGTACTTCCTTGTAAGCGAAGAGTTTGTCCATAATCCGGTTTTCGCGACCCGCTTGCACGCTGATCATTAAAAACGCCGTAGCGACCAGCTTCATTTCCGGAAAATCGGATGCTTTCTTTTCCATCATTTTGGCACGAAATTCTTCCATACTATCGGGAATAAGTTGCTTCAGTCCAGCGCCGTATGTTCGTTTCTTCCTGCCCTTCTGCCATTGATGAAAGGAAATGTATACATAGAGGTCCGCCAAGGTTCGCCGGGGAAAGGCTTCCACCATCCCGCTGCGTTTAATGATGGTCACCAGGGGAACATAGATCGTTCGGTGCCAATCTTCTGCCGCACTTTCCAGAGATACAGCAACTCGCGAAACCTCCTCCAGAGAGTGCTGATGCTGTGTAATCTGTTCCAGCAGATAGGCGAACTTTCCCACCTCGGTCAGCGTGATCGTATCAGCGAGCCCTGTTTTTTTCTCAAAATCAGCCTTTTCGCGGTAAATAATGTTTTCCAGCGTTTTTTTAGAGGGGAGATATTCGATGACGTGGGCGTCGATATCTTTCCATACAAATTCTTTGGCGGCGGCGACCCGATGGTTCCCATCCAGGACATAGTATTCATCCTTGATCTTGTAAAGCTCAGCAGGTGGAAGGGGGTTGCCGATGCGCATGGCCTCTTTGATGCGCTTGAGCCTATACGGCTCGTGATCATCTTTTAGCCGGAAGCGGCTGTCGAACTCATGATATTTTCCCACGCTTCCAACAATCTTCTGCACCGGAACAGGCCTGAGCCCCAGATCTCTTTTTTCAACCGCTTCTTCCGCACGCCGATTCCTCTCAAAGCTTTTGAGTTCTTCTTTTGTCTTTTCTGATTTGCTCCCAAAAAGTAATTTGGAAAAGGCTGAATACAGAGATAAAATACCCATACTTCATCATCACCTTTGGTTTTCCAGAATACCAATCTGACTTTTATAATGATGACCGCGATTTAACTGTAGCTTCCATATCGTTGGACCGCATCGATGGCGGCCTTCACGTTTTCCGGCGGTGTCGTGGCACCCAGATTGCAGAAAAGCAGGGCAAAGCGGCCGCCCTTTCCTCCAATCTCAATATATTGTCTGACCCTCTCTGCCACTTCTTTCGGAGAACTTAAAGCCATAAAAGCCGCCCCGATACCTAAAACTAACGGAATGTTTTTCTTCTCAGCATACTCTTTGTAAATTGACGGTCCAAGTTCTTCCACATCAGGGTCCTGCCCTTCTACGAAACCGGGGCAGGCCTGGTGTTTGAGGTTGAGCATTTCCTCGGGGTTTTTCAGGTACTTCTCACCCACCCAATTGGGCACATAAATTTCCGGTCCGCAAAGCTCCCGAAGACGCAGAACATAAGGGACGATCCAGTCCCTAATGATATCGGGGTTGACAATGGGAAGGGAGCCGGCGGCGTCATCACCTGAGATGTTCTTTACATTAGGAAACTCTTTTTTTAAGTGCAGCACCCAAGGGGCGAGCACCTCTTCGATGATGCGGTCAAACAGGTTGCGCACAAAATCCGGGTCCGTGTAAATGTCCATCAACAGCTGTTCGAGGCCCCTGACGTTGGCGGCGAAACTGAACGGAGCGCAAAACCTGATGGTAATTTCCGCCCCACCGATCAGTTTGCGAAAAATCCGGTTCATCTCCACCACGTCGGGAAAACGGCCGTCCGAGCAGAAATCCGGTGTCCTTATTTTTTTCAGATCATCCCGGTCCCGAATCAGGGGTTTTGTGCGGTCTACGTCCGGCATATCGTGCTCACTGTATTTTATCTCCTGACCCAGCGCTTCCACCTCAATGTTGTAAACGTCGTAATCCAGAACCGGCACATCGATACCGTATTTCTCCTGAACCTCCAAGGTGCCTGTAGCCAGAATCTCTGGCGTAGTATAAAACTTTTTAGCCGGGATACCAAGCTCCTTCATGGCGAATTCATGCATCTGTGTGACCACCGGAACTCGATCCGGAATTCCGGCCATGGCGGCCTCAAATCGCTTTACCCCTTCATGAAATGAAGAATAGTCCTTATTAATATCTAACATATCGTCTTGCTCCTTCTACCCTTCGTAAACGGGAAGAACTTAATGTTCCCTTCCATTATTGAAATCGGCTTTTATTCCACTTTGATGAGCCGTCCGCTTGCGGCGGGGAGCTTCATTTTCGCAATTTGATTGGCATCCGAATAACAAACGGCGCTGCCTTTGGCAATATTTAAATTAGACAAAAATTGAGAGACGGCAGTACGCGGTGATCAATGCGATCTCTTTTTTGCTGATCATCGGCACCTCTCTGGTTGCCCTGGCCAATCTTTACTTCAGCCGGAAAACGGAGTGAGTCGGTCAGATATCGACACTTTCTGGTAGCGTCTCCAGAGCTACCATTGCGCAGTCTGAAGGAGTTTGTTATCATAGCAGGCAAATAGAAATTTTTCAGGAAAAAAGACGTCCATGACATATTGACATTTGAATAAAAGAATCCCTGCCAGCTCCCCGGTTGAATCCCATCTTCGATGGGGTTGCAAGGCAACATTCAACTGGGCAAGGTAAGCCGGTCTACGCGGTGAATATAATTTGCGTATTTCAGCATTTTAGTTTAAACATTATTTGTTATTTGTAAGATACGGCAAGATAAAGAGCCCTTTTTATTTTTTCTCTAAAAATCGCTACACGTAATCCTTC
>Ga0255055_10000799_pt1 | contig 23921 bp, 20 predicted proteins | sample JV7_2_27_MG_FD_188633 | JGI IMG/M metagenome (GOLD analysis project Ga0255055, IMG submission 188633) | Seawater microbial communities from Jervis Inlet, British Columbia, Canada - JV7_2_27 | ecosystem: Environmental > Aquatic > Marine > Inlet | place: Canada: British Columbia | collected...
GTAGAGCTGTCAGATTACGACAAGATGCGCCAGGACCAGGAAGCGGCGCGCAAGGAGAACCGGCTGGTCGGAGTGGGCGTGAGCGGCTGTCTGGAACTCTGTGGACTTTCTCCTTCGGCAGTTACCGGTTCGCTAGGATTCGCGGTTGGTCAATGGGAAGCTGCAGACATTCGTGTGCACCCGACTGGCAAGGTGACCCTACACACCGGTGTGCAGCCGCAGGGTCAGGGTCACGAGACGACCTTTGCTCAGGTTACTGCCGACGAGTTCGGTGTCAACGCTGCCGATATCGATGTGATTTACGGCGACACCGCCACAGTTAACCAAGGTAATGGCACGTATGGCAGCCGCAGCGCTGCTGTTGGCCTGCCTGCGATCGTCATGGCGGCTGAAAAGATTCGAGCCAAGGCCAAAAAACTCGCGGCCCACCTCCTGGAAGCCTCAGAGGAGGACATGGTTTTTGACCAGGATGAAGGCAAGTTGTACGTCAAGGGTTCGCCGGATAAATCGTTGGGATTTGGCGAAGTCTCTTTCGCGGCATATGCAGCCCACAACCTGCCAGAAGGCATGGAACCGGGTCTGGAAGCACACGCCTACTATGACCCGGCTAACTTCACCTATCCTTTTGCCGCCCACATCGCACAGGTTGAAGTTGACCGCGATACTGGAAAAGTGACTCTGCAACGCTACATCGGTGCAGATGACTGTGGAGAGATCATTAACCCCATGATCGTCGAAGCCCAGGTGATGGGCGGCATCGTCCAATCAGTTGGCCAGGCTCTGCTCGAGCACGGCGTGTACGACGAGAACGGTCAGCTCCTAACCGGGTCAATGATGGACTACGCCTTGCCGCGTGCAGACGACGTTCCCAATTTCGAGCTCGGCTTCACGGTGACTCCGTCACCGGTCAATCCGCTAGGTGTGAAAGGGATTGGTGAGATGGGCACGATAGTCGGCTTACCAACCCTCGCCAACGCTGTAATGGATGCGCTAGCTCCGCTGGGGATCAAACATCTTGACTTGCCGTTGACTTCTGAGAAGATCTGGCAGGCAATACAATCAAGCGAGAATGGAGGTTAGGCCATGATTACACCTCAATTTGAGTATCATCGCGCAAGCTCGCTCGACGAAGCCCTTTCTCTGCTGAGCGAGCATAGCGGCGCCAAGGTGCTGGCCGGCGGGCACAGCCTGCTACCAGCCATGAAGTTGCGGGTGTCCGATCCGGGAGTCTTGATCGACATCGGTCGCGTAGGTGACCTTAGCGGTATCAGCGACTCCAAGGGATCGGTCCGTATCGGAGCGCTTACGACCCACTCGACGATTGCAGCATCGGAGGCGGTACCGGCTGCACTGGCCGAAGCGGCCAGCATGGTCGGCGATCCCCAGGTGCGGAATCGTGGCACCATCGGTGGCAATGTGGCTCATGCCGATCCGGCCTCCGACCTGCCGACGGTGCTTGCAGCACTCGGGGCCACTTTTTTCGCCGTGGGTTCGAATGGCGAGCGGTCGATCTCCGCCAATGAATTTTTAACTGGACTGTTCGAAACCGCATTAGCAGAGGGTGAAATCCTTACTGCTGTAGAAGTGCCGGCCGAACCCAAAGGCACTGGCTCTGCTTACGCCAAGTTGGCGAGCCCTGGATCGCGCTACGCGATGGTCGGTGCGGCAGTCACTGTTACTGTCAATGACGGGACGTGTGAATCTGCCAGTGCAGCGGTGGGTGGCCTTACACCGGCCGCCATTAGGGTCTCATCTGTAGAGAAAGCCCTGGTCGGCAACAAGCTGGATGCAGAGACAATCGCCGCCGCTGCTCAGGCCGTGCAAGCTGACTTGGGCGATGACATCCTTGGCGACATGCACGCCAGTCCTGACTACCGCAAGGCCATGGCACCGGTGTACTTAGGACGGGCCATTACTGCCGCGGCAGAGCGGGCTGGCTAGCCGTTCTGGCCTGACTGGCCATACATTAAAGGACCGAAGGCCTCCAAAATCACTTTGGAGGCCTTCAGCTAACCGTAGTTGGTTGATCTTGACGCCCGTCGGCTTCCTCGCTGATGGATGCGGAATACCGGAGGGCTGCGACTTCGTCGCGCCAAACATGCGGCCCGCAATTCAATTTTTGCCGCCAATAACGTGAAATCCACCTTGTGACCCAAAGCGCTTTGCGAAGCGGCGGCATCTGTGCTCCACAGCTCACAGGGAGCTACATGACAGAAACACAAACAAACATGGGAGGCTCAAGTCATGCCTGGCAGCTTTGATGAAGTCTATGCGAAATCGCTAAATGATCCGGAAAGCTTTTGGGCGCATGCGGCCGAAGATGTTCACTGGTACAAGAAGTGGGATAAGGTGCTCGATGACTCCCGCCCACCCTTCTATCGCTGGTTTACAGGCGGCGTCGTGAACAGTTGTTACAACGCCCTCGATCTGCATGTAGAAAACGGCCGCGCGGACCAGCCGGCACTTATCTACGACAGCCCCGTCACCGAGACGGTAAAGACGTTTACATATCGCGAACTGCTCGATCAGGTGGCGCGCTTCGCCGGCGTTCTGGCCGACCAGGGGGTTGAGAAGGGCGACCGGGTAATTATCTACATGCCGATGGTGCCCGAAGCGGTGATTGCAATGCTCGCCTGCGCCCGTATAGGGGCGATCCACTCGGTCGTGTTTGGGGGCTTTGCTGCAAACGAGCTCGCGACCCGCATCGATGACTCCAAGCCGAAGCTCATCGTATCCGCATCCTGTGGGGTCGAAGGGGATCGGATCGTGTCCTACAAGCCGCTGCTTGATAAAGCCATCGATATCGCCGCAACCAAGCCCGGGCACACCATCATCCTCCAGCGGCCACAGGAACAAGCCACCATGATTGCCGGGCGTGATCTCGATTGGTCGGAGCTGATGGCAAATGCGGAACCGGTCGACTGCGTACCGCTAGCCGCAACCGATCCACTCTATATTCTCTACACCTCCGGCACTACAGGCACTCCCAAAGGCGTTGTGCGCGATAACGGCGGCCATCTCGTCGCACTCAAATGGAGCATGAAAAACATCTACGGAGTAGACCCGGGCGAAGTTTATTGGGCGGCTTCCGACGTTGGATGGATCGTCGGCCACTCCTACATCGTCTACGCTCCCCTATTCCATGGCTGTACGACTGTGCTGTATGAAGGCAAACCGGTCGGTACTCCTGACCCAGGCGCATTTTGGCGAGTGATCTCTCAGCATGGCGTGAGCGTTTTATTCACCGCGCCGACGGGCATCCGCGCCCTCAAACGTGAGGATCCCAACGGCGAATTCATCCGCAAGTACGACCTGAGCAGCTTCCGCACGCTCTTCCTTGCAGGTGAGCGCGTTGATCCTGACACTCTCGTGTGGGCGCAGGAGCAGATCAATGCTCCGGTAATTGACCATTGGTGGCAAACCGAATCAGGCTGGCCAATTGGCTCGAACTGTATTGGTATTGAGATGTACCCGGTCAAACCAGGTTCCTGCACGAAGGCGGTCCCGGGCTACGATGTGCGCGTGCTGGATGATAGCGGCACGGAAGTGGAGAATAATCAAATCGGCAATATCGTCGTTAAGCTGCCGCTTCCACCCGGCAGTCTGCCAACGCTGTGGAACAACGACGAGGGCTACCAGGAGTCTTATCTGGACGCCTACCCTGGTCACTACGTGACAGCCGACGCCGGCTACAAAGACAAAGACGACTACCTCTGGATCATGGGCCGTACAGACGACATTATCAACGTGGCCGGTCATCGTTTATCTACCGGGGGGATGGAAGAAGTGCTGGCTTCCCATCCTAGTGTGGCCGAATGTGCCGTTGTGGGGGTAGCAGATGAGATCAAGGGTGAGATTCCCTTAGGCTTCGCCGTACTCAAGGCAGGAGCAGCGCCCGAGAATGACGTGATCATTCAGGAGCTTGTCCAGATGGTCCGAGACGAGATCGGTCCATTTGCCTCCTTCAAGGTAGCGACCATTGTTAGCCGTCTCCCCAAGACGCGGTCGGGCAAGATCTTGCGCGGAACTATGAAGAAGATCGCCGATGGGGTCGAATACCAGATACCGGCTACTATCGATGACCCCGTGGTCCTGGACGAAATCGCGGAGGCCCTGATCACATTAGGCTACCCGCGCTAGCCTGTAACCTGAATGGGAGAATGAAATATAGCTGATCTAGTTCCAGTTGGTGCAATGCCGCCACTCGGCGAAGTTCCCAAGAAGATGTATGCCCAGGTGATTCGTCAGGACCGTTTTGGAGATCCTCGCACCGCCTTTCAGGTGGAGGAAGTTGACGTCCCTACACTTCAGCCGAAGGAAGTCTTAATTTGGGTAATGGCGGCGGGCATCAATTACAACAATGTTTGGGCGGCACGCGGAATTCCGATTGACGTAATCCGTGTGCGCCAAAAAAGGGGCGAGCCATACGAATTTCATATTGGTGGCAGTGACCTCTCGGGAATTGTGTACGCGATTGGCGATGCGGTGGACAACGTAGCTGTCGGAGATGAGGTAGTTGCCCATCACGGACACTGGGATCTAGACGACGCTTGGATCAGTTCCGGCAAGGATGCAATCCTGGCACCTTCTGCCAGAATTTGGGGGTACGAGACCAATTTCGGTTCCTTTGGTCAATTCAGCATAGCTCAGTCACATCAAGTCTTACCCAAAGCACCTCAATTGACCTGGGAGGAGACCGCCGCCCCGACACTCGTTGGTACGACAGCGTACCGCATGATGTTCGGATGGGAAGGCAATGTTACTAAAGAAGGGGACGTGGTTCTTGTCTGGGGCGGTTCTGGAGGCCTTGGCACGCAGGCTATTCAACTTGCGACCATCCACGGAGCCCAAGCTATTGCGGTGGTTTCTTCAGAAGAACGAGGTGAGTACTGCAAGCAATTGGGCGCAGTTGGTTACATCAATCGAAATGATTTCTCTCATTGGGGAATCCCGCCACATTGGACCGACAATTCAGGCCAAAAGGAGTGGACCGCAGGCTGCAGGGCCTTCGGAAAGGCGATTTGGGACATCCTTGGTGAGCGACGGAACCCCGACATTGTTGTTGAGCATCCAGGGGAAAAGACAATTCCGACGAGCGTCTTTGTATGCGAAGCCGGTGGGATGGTCGTCATCTGCGCGGGGACTACTGGCTATTCCGCCATGGTGGATCTCCGCTATCACTGGGTGCGGCAGAAACGGCTCCAAGGATCTCACGGCACAAACGACAAGCAGGCAGCAGCATTCAATCAGCTGGTTGTTGATGGAAAGATCGATCCATGCGTAGGCGAGATCTACTCCTTTGAGGAGATAGGCAAAGCACACTATGACATGGAGCAAGGAGAGGCTGTGTTCGGCAAGCGAGTCACCCTCGTGGGGGCGCCTGAGCCTGGACTGGGCCGTCATTAAAAAAAGAGAGAGGCCTGGCATCAGCCAAGCCTCCCTCTATGACCAGTCTTCACCTATAACGATGGTCCTATGCCGAAGGTGGGAGTCGAACCCACATGCCCGCAAGGGGCACTGCGCCCTGAACGCAGCGCGTCTGCCAGTTCCGCCACTTCGGCGCCGTGCCATTCTACCTCGCGATGAAGGCGGCTGTCAGGCCGCTAATTTTTCCGTGACATCTTCCAGGCGGAGACTAATGACTTCGCTCGCCTTGTCTTTGCCGAGGCTGATTCCATAGAGGATCGCGGCTTCCTGAATGGTGGCCCGGTTGTGCGTAATGACCAGGAACTGCGTGTCTTCGCTCAGCTCTCGTAGGATTTCACCAAACAGCAGGACGTTGCTCTCATCGAGCATCGCGTCTACCTCATCCAAAACGCAGAAGGGGGTTGGCGAAAGCTTGAGCAGCGCGAAGATCAACGCAACCGCGGTCAAGCTGCGTTCGCCGCCGGACAGCATCGCAAGCTCACGCGCTCGCCGCCCGGGGAGCCGGACCTCGATCTCAATACCCGGTCGATCAGCACCTTCTACTTGGAGCAATCTCAGCTTGGCCGCGCCGCCATCAAACAGCCGTGTGAAATACTCCTCGAACACCTCTGCGACAGCTTCAAATGTGACCTGGAACTGGCTTGCCATCTGCTCATCGAGCTCCACGATCACCTGCTTCAGGTGAACCTCGGCTTGATTTAGATCTTCAATTTGCTCAGTAAGGAAAGTAAATCGCTCGCGCACTTCATCGTATTCTCGCTTCGCAGCCGGATTGATGGATCCCATCCTGCGCATCTTCCTGCGCAGTTTTTCGACCTGTTTGTCCAGGCCATCCGGAACGATGTCGATCCGCTCCAGGCGCGCTACCAGGTTCTCAAGCGGCAATGGATCCTGGCCTGTAGCTCCTTCATACATAACCAGCCCAAAGTCTTCCTGCAAGCGCCGCTCCATTTCGATCGATTGCTGCTTGAGGCGGGCCAGCTCGATCTGGGTTGATGTGTAGCGATCCTCTGCCTGCCGGCGGGCTTCCCGGCTTTCAGATTCATTGGCGAGGATTTGCGATCGTTGATCGTCGGCCGCCGCCATTGCCTCGTCCAGATTCGCTAGGTCATCCCTTACTGTCGAGGATTGGGTCAGTTCGAGTGCCAATCTCTCCTGTATCTCTTGCATTCGCTCTCGCGTCCGCGTTTGTTCCTCCGAGTTTCGAACCAGTTGGTTGCGAATTTCAGCCAATCGTCCGGAATAACTGTGGAATTGCTCCTCCAGGCTATTGGCCTTAGCCTGCGAGGCCTTAACCACCTCGCCTGAGAGGCCGGCGCGTATCTCTGCTTCCAGCCGCTCGCGCTGCTCGACGATCTCATCGCGCTCTGTCTTAAGCCGCTCGATTTCTCCAGCCACAAATCGGATTCGCTCTTTCATCTGCTCCGGGTTCACGAGCGACTTCCCGTTTGATGAGACCAGCACCTGACCGGCTGGATAGAACACCTCTCCTGACAGGGTTACCACTCGCGCATCTAGAGGAAGGTCCTCCAAAACACGCTTGGCGGACTTGCGATCTCGCACCACAAGGGTACGCCCCAGCAGCATCTCTATGGCGTCGTCGTAATCCCTCGATGTAGACACAAAATCTACCGCCCGCCCCAGGCAATCCGGATCCCCGGGGACCTGAAGCGGCGGCAGCCTGCGCTGTCGAGCCAGGGGAAGCAGGCCTAACTTTCCGTTTGGATGTTCGCCGGTAAGCCAGTCTAGGGCTGACTCGACTTGAGCTGAGTCTTTGAATACCACTCCACGATCAAATCCGTCCAGAACGGCCAAGATTGCTGTTTCGTACTCGGCCTTAACCGTTAAATTGGGTCCCAAATCACCGACCAAGCCGGGCAATGCGCCACGGTATGCAGCCTCCTGCATACGCTGCACAAATTGATCAGAGTCGAGCACAGCCTTGGATGCCACCTCCAGCTTCGCCTCCAGCGATGCGAGTTTCTGTGATTGTCCCAGGAGCTGATCTTCCAGTTGTTCCTGCTGGCTTTTAAGCTTGCTGCGGTCCTGTTCGGCTTGCGCTTCGGATCTGGCCTGAATAAATCCTGGAAGCGATTGAGTCCTGGCCTTGGAACTCGCTTCCTCTTTGGCTTGAACCAACCGGTCACCCACATCGGTCTTGGCGGTCTCCAAGCCAACGATTTCGCCATCGAAGGATCGCTCCTCATCCTGGAGCCAAACCTGTCGCTGTTCTGCTATCGCGAGATCCCGGGTGAGGGTCTCCCGCTGCGTTGCTACCTGTCTCACTTTCGCCGCCAGGCTGGTTCTTCGCTCCCGGAGTTCGCTTACCTGTTCACTAGCTTCATGCAGCAAACGCGTAGCCGATTCGGTTTCGCTGAGGAGCGCATCGCGCTCTTGAGCAGTGGTTTCCGCTTCCGATTTCGCCGAATGGAGTCCGTCATGAAGCAGATACCAGTGATGCCCATACCACTTTTCTAGAGCGCGTCTCAAATCATCCAATACAAGATCATGGGCCTCAGCTTGATCTGCCTGGCGCTCGAGACTCTTCAATCGGGGCCGAATCTCAGTCAGGATATCCTTCACACGATCGAGGTTTAGCTTTGTTTTCTCCAGGCGGCGAAGCGATTCCTCACGCCTGACTCGGTGAATTGTGATTCCGGCTGCTTCTTCAAAGAGCTTGCTTCGCTCCTCCACTCTGAGCGAAAGCACTGAATCTACCAGCCCCTGGCCAACGATGGTGTAGTTCCGTTCGGCCAATCCGCCGCTGGCGAGCAGCTCTTGAATGTCACGCAGTCGAACCCGCTGGCCATTTAGCAGATACTCGTTCTGGCCGTCGCGATGCGCCCTCCGGCCGATGCTGACCTCTGCATAGTCAATGGGCAGCCAGCCCTCCGAGTTGTCGAAGGTTATGGTGGCGGCCGCCATGCCCGCTCTAGACCTTCCCTGCGATCCGGCAAAGATCATGTCTTCCGTTTTTCGTCCCCGGAGCGATCGATACGACTGTTCCCCGAGCACCCAACTGATGGAATCAGCGATATTCGACTTGCCCGATCCATTTGGCCCGACAACAGCAGTTACCGTGTTTGCGAAATCAAAGCGGGTTTTGTTGGCAAAGCTCTTATAGCCCTGTAATTCCAATGACTTGAGACGTGCCGAATTGCCAGAATTTACTCTCATACCTCACCCTTCTGAATGATTCTCAATGCTTCTGAGGCGGCCGCCTGGGCAGCCTCCTGCTTGCTCTTTCCACGCCCACGTGCGGCAGGCTGTTCGCCGACGCTGACTTCCACAACAAATTCCCGATCGTGATCGGGGCCGCTGGTTTCGATCGTTCGATAGCGTGGGGTCTCGCCTCTCTCGGCCTGCGCCCAAATTTGAAGCAGGCTGCGGTCATCCATCAAACTCTCATCCGCCATTGCCTGACTCACTGCTTGTGGCAGCTTGGGCTCCAGGAAGCTGGCCACGGCCTCCAGCCCTGAATCGATATACAGGGCGCCCATCAAGGATTCAAAGGCATCACAGAGCAGAGCCTGGCGGGCTCGTCCCCCGGAGGACTCTTCTCCATGCCCCAACAACACGGCTTCTCCCAGTTCAATTTCCTCCGCAAAGGCCGCTAGCTGCTCGGTGCGTACCAGCGCCGAGCGCAGCCGCGTGAGCTGACCTTCGTCCATCTCCGGATAGTGGCGATAGATCCAGGCGGCAATAAGAAAATCGATCGCCGCGTCCCCCAAGAATTCCAGCCGTTCGTTGTCCTCCTGGATCTCGGGGTTTTCATTAACATAGGAACTATGAGTCAGTGCGCGCCGAGCCAGCTGCGGATCATTGAAATGCAGCCCAGCCTTCTGGACAAATTCTTTTGGCGTCAGCATCAAACAGCCTGAATCAATGGAACGCGGGTTTCCCATACCAAAGGATGAGCTAGCCGCGTTCCTGGTTCCGTTTACCCGCCACGGGGCGGGATTTTAGCTTGAGAAGGCTTGAAAAGCTAGAACCGCATTGTGGCCCCCGAACCCAAAAGCGTTGCTTATGGCCACATCTACCTTGCCCTGGCGGGCTTCGTTCGGGACGTAGTCCAGGTCGCATTCCGGGTCGGGCGTGCGGTAGTGGATGGTGGGCGGAATGATGTCGTCACGGATGGCCAGCATGCAGAAGATCGCCTCCACCGCTCCTGTGGCGCCCATCATGTGCCCGGTCATGGACTTGGTTGACGATATCGGAATGTCATAGGCCGCTTCGCCAAAGGCGGCCTTAATGGCTCGCGTCTCTGACAGGTCATTCAGCGGAGTGGCTGTACCGTGCGCGTTGATGTAATCCACCTGATCGGGAGCGACGCCTGCCATCTCAATCGCATTGACCATCGCCGCAGCGCCGCCTGCACCATCTTCGGCAGGTGCGGTTATATGGAAGGAGTCCGAGGTGGAGCTGTATCCCACCAACTCCCCAAGTATCTCGGCGCCTCGATCACGCACTCGATCCAGGTCCTCCAATACAACGGCTGCCGCCCCCTCCCCCATGACCAATCCATCTCGATTCTTGTCAAACGGGGCAGGTGTATCAGAATAATCTTCATTGTGCCGCGACATCGCCTTGAGTCGATCGAAGCCGCTAATGCCGATGCGGCTTATGGTCGCGTCCGCGCCGCCGGCTACCGCCACGTCGACCGCACCTGAGCGGATCATCGTCGCCGCCTGGCCAATTGCGTCGGAGCCGGAAGCACATGCCGAGGCGATAGAAAATGTCGGGCCCTTAAATCCATTTTTAATCGAGACCAGGCCTGCTGCACCATTGGACATGAACTTCGGGATAATGAACGGGGTGACTCTACGAGACCCTTGCTCGGAGAAGACAATCATGGCCTCCTCCACGCTGATCATCCCACCCACCGCAGAAGAAATTATTACTGACGCTCGGCTTGCCTCCTCCGGCTTTACTACCAGACCAGCCTGATCGATGGCCTGCGCTGCTGCCGCAATTCCGAATTGTTGAAAACGGTCGATCCGCCTGGCCTCCCGTTTCTCCATGTAGTCCTCTGGATCGAATCCCTTGACCTCGCATGCGATTTGGACCAGCAAATCCTGGGTGTCGAACTGCGTGATCGGGCCGACCCCAGACACACCCTCAACGATATTGCTCCAACTTTCATCTACAGAATTGCCGACCGGAGTAACAGCCCCCATGCCGGTTATCACTACGCGTCTCATCGGATGCGATCTCCACTCACCACATGTTTCATTTTCTGCAATCTCCCTTGCCTAAATCTTCATATTTGCAAATGGATTTGCTAGTTTTTATTCCGTTCGACAGCGCCACTGCTGATCCCAACCGGCCAACTTTCGGGTCCAGATTTGAAGCCCGATCCGGTCAGTACCGCCACAACCGGATCCGGAAGTTGGGGAAGCAAATGTTCCAATACCGGCCAGACGACTGCCGAGGTTGGTTCCACGAGAAAACCTCTGCGCGCGAGCTCGGTCAAGCCGCGCTCGATCTCTGCTTCCTCCACAGCTACAATCATTCCCCCGGTCTCATCCACCGCTCGGAGCACCGCCTCTGCACGGAGGGGCTGAAGGATACGAATGCCTTCGGCTATAGTTTCCTGCTCTTGTACCCCATTAGTCGCTGCGGAGTCACCTTCGTATCTGGCCCATAGTGGGGCACACGCCTGGGCCTGCACTCCGATCAATGCCGGTACGCTCTCTGTGATCCCGGCCTTCATCAGTGCCTTGAACCCGAGATAAGCGCCGAGCAATAATGTGCCCTGTCCTACTGGAACGACCATCGTTCCAGGCGCCTTTCCGAGGGCCTCTGCAATCTCAAACGCGATCGTCGCCATTCCAGCCATGATATGAGGCATATGAGCATGGCTCGCGTAGACCAATCCGCCGTCAACCGCATGCAGCGCGGCCTCGGTCGTCGCAGTTCTGGAACCCACGATCGGAATCAATTCCGCACCGTAGGCTTCGATCTGAGATCGCTTCGGCCCTGAGGCGTACTCAGGAATGTACACTCGAGCGTTTATCCCGGCTCTTGACGCGTAGGCCGCGAAAGATGCGCCGGCATTTCCTGATGAGTCTTCAACCGCCTGCTCCACACCGGCCGCCTTCAGTGCCGAGACCAGCACCGCGGTACCGCGATCCTTGAAGGACCCGGTGGGATTCAAGTGTTCACATTTCAGGTAGACGGTCCGCTCGGCCAGACTCTCTTCGAGCAGCGGCGTGCCGCCCTCCCCCAGCGAAGTTAGCCCCGAACCCGGGGGCAGCGGGAAGCTCGTCCGATAACGCTCTAGGCCTCGCCCGGATCCGGGCGCATAACGCAAATCATCGACCATGCCGAAGTCTCCCCCACAGGTGGGGCAGCGATAGGGGAAGCCCTGGCTCGGGTAGTCCCTTCCACAATTGCTGCAGCGGAAGGGCCAGGCCCAACCGTCGGGAATATTGGATCCCTTCACGACGATCGGTCCATCGGCTCGGGTCGATACTCGCCCTCGATCCAGGATTCCCCGGAAGGGCCGACCTCTTTCTTCCAAATTGGTACGATCTGCTTCAAGCGATCGATCCCATATCGAGCCGCCTCAAATACTCCCGAATCGCGGTGGCCAGCGCTGCAGGCGATCAATACCGTCGGCGTTCCGGGCTCGAGATGTCCGAGGCGCTGGACGATCGCAATTCCTTCAACAGCCGGCCACTCTTTTCTGATCTCGTCACTGACTTGTAATAATTTCTCCTCCGCCATCGCCTCGTACGCCTCATATTCCAGGTAGGCGGTCTTACGAGGCTCAGATCTGGTTGTCTTTCCCCGCACTATTCCGGTGAACGCGCAGACAGCGCCGGTTGTCTCGCTGGTGATCGATGCCACGATCTGGTCCAGATCCAATACATCCTCGGTCACCGCAAGGATCGTGGGCAGCGCTCCGCCACTCATGGGTGGAAATACGCCCACCTCATCGCCTTCTTGCAGCATCTCCTCGGCGAATGCAAATTCACGATTGATTGAGAACAACGCAACATTGAGCGCCTGCGCGATCCGATCCCCGCGCTCGCCAAGCTTGCCTTTGAGATCCCCGATGGTAGAGCCGTCCGGAATTTCGAGCTTTTCCTTTCGCTGCCCGATGAGATCCCGGAGCGTCGCAAAGTACAAAATATCAATCAGCAAGAACTACTCCAGCGTCAAATCACCAGAAGCTCCACCCCGTTTTTCAACCAGGCGGATGTCGGTAATGCGTGCCCCACGTTCTATCCCCTTTATCATGTCGTACACGGTTAGCGAGGCCACTGACACTGCGGTCAGGGCTTCCATCTCCACCCCCGTGCGACCCGTCGTTCGAACCTCCGCTACCACCTCGATCCTTGGCGGATCTTCAGCGAATTCCAGCTCGACATCGATGTGGGTCAGCGAAAGCGGATGGCAGAGCGGAATGAGATCCGCGGTCCGCTTGGCGGCCATTACCCCCGCCAATTCCGCCACGGCAAGGAGGTCCCCCTTCTTCAGATTGCCCTCTTTGGCCGTCGCCAGCGTCTCGGGCGTTACTTGCACGACGCCTCTGGCAACCGCCACCCGGTCGGTCTCTGGCTTAGAGCCTACATCTACCATGTGTGCTCTTCCCTCGTCATCGAGATGGGTCAGGTTATTAGATGACACGGCCCGAATTATACCGAACGGGTCCTGTGACTGTCTTCAGCGAACGCAAATTAGCATGCCATGATGCTCGCTGGGTACAAAGCGAGCATCGCTGGGTACAAAGCGAGCATCGCTGGGTACAAAGCGAGCAGTGTGATCAGCCTTCTTGACAGTGCGTTTGCCCCAGTTATAATGGTCCGGCCTGCCCAATGGGCAGGCACCATTCTGTAAGGACGAACGAAAGCAAATGCCACCTCTACCAAAGCGCAGGACATCAAAAGGTCGTCGCAACCGGCGCCGTGCACATGACGCACTTCGGCCGCGGCATCTGATCACCTGCACGAACTGCGGAGACAAACACCTCCCTCACCACGTATGCCCCAACTGCGGGCACTACGCTGGCCGCGAGGTCGTGGAGATCGAAAGCAACTAACGACCCCGGCCATGGTCTTCAATTCACGCTCCACCGCATTCCTGTTTCCAGGCCAGGGCTCTCAAGAAGTTGGAATGGGTCAGGAATTAGCCGCTAAGAATTCGGCTGCGGCGGAGACCTTCGCGGAAGCGGATGAGATCCTTGGCTTCCCTCTATCCACCCTTTGTTGGGAAGGCCCCGCCGAGCAACTCAACGACACCGTTAACACCCAACCTGCGATTTTGGTTCACTCGATCGCGGCCCTTCGTGCCCTCGATCCCCAATCCTTACCGGCTGCTGCTGCGGGCCACTCCATGGGGGAATTTTCAGCCCTGGTGTGTGCGGGCTCTTTTTCGTTTGAGCACGCGGTCAAACTCGTGCGCGCCCGAGGCGATGCCATGAAGGCTGCTGGCGAGCGCAGTCCAGGCCGCATGGCTGCAGTGCTAGGGCTGGATCCTGAGACCGTTGCAGCCGTGTGCCTGGAAACTCAAACAGCATCCGGCGAAGTGGTCCAGCTTGCCAACGACAATTGCCCGGGGCAGCTCGTGATCTCTGGGTCCGAATCCGGAATGGAAGAGGTGACTGAGCGACTCAAGCAAGCTGGAGCACGGCGAGTGATACCGCTTGCAGTAAGCATAGCCGCCCACTCGCCTCTGATGGAACCTGCCCAAGCCCAACTGAACGAGGCGATAGAGGCAACCCCGATCGAGCCGCCTTCAATCCCTGTGATTGCCAATGTCAGCGCCAAACCGCTTTCGACTGTTGCGGAGATCCGGGAAGAGCTGCAGGCGCAGCTCACATCCCGCGTTCGGTGGACTGAGACCATCGAAGCCATGCGGGCGCTCGGGATTGGGACCTTCATTGAGCTGGGGCCGAAGGACGTTCTCACCAAGCTATGCACCCGCATTGACCGAAGTGCTCAGGCTTTTGCGGTGGGCGACCCCATCAGCCTCGAAAGCTTGCCGGCCTAGCCATGCGTCGACTATTTATTCTGCTGGCGATCTCTCTCGGCGCCTTTTTCTTTTTTTCCCGAGTTGCAGAACTTGAGCAGGTCATCGACTCTCTCCGAGAAGGTGACCCGGCCTGGCTGGCTCTGGCAGTCATGGTGCAGTTGCTCTGGATATTGAACGTCAGCGCGTCGTTCTGGGTGCTCTACCGAATCCTTGGAATTCGAGAGCGGTTCTTTCACCTGGGGTTGGTCTCTGTATCGGCTCAATTCGTAAGCGTAATAGCGCCGAGCGCAGGTATGGGCGGCATGGCGGTGATGGTTGCGGATGGAAAAAGGCGCGGGCTTCGATCAGGAAGGGTCACAACCGCAGGAGCGGTGTTCGTATTCTTCGAGCAATCTAGCCTGTTGGCAGTCGTCCTGCTCGGCCTGTTCTTGCTCTTCAGGCTTAATCAGCTGAGCACCGCAAGCGTTCTGGCAGTGCTCGTACTGGCCGGAATTGCGCTGGCCACGGGCCTGGTGCTTGTCATGGGCATGCGCTCGCCGATCTTGCTTGCCAATGTGCTCACTCGCCTGGGAACGATCCTGAACCGGATATTGCATCCAATTCTCCGCCGCGACTCGGTAGACCTCTCACGAGCCCGACCCTTCGCTGATGATGTCTTCGAAGGGTTGCAGATTGTTAGAAAATCTCCGGGCAAGCTTCTACTTCCCGGAGTGTTGGCTTTCAGCAGCAAGGCCCTGCTCATCATCATCTTGGGCTTGATCTTCAAAGCCTTCGGCCAACCCTTTACCGTTACCATGCTCATCGCAGGTTTCAGCATTGGATATCTCTTCTACATCGTGTCGCCTACGCCTTCGGGAGTTGGTTTCGTTGAGGGCGCCATGACCCTTGTCCTGACTTCGCTCGGCTTATCCCTGGCAGTATCCGCCGTGATCACCCTCACCTTCCGCGGCATAACCTTCTGGCTCACGATACTGTACGGTATGCTGGCGCTTCGCTGGGTCGGACAGGGACAGCGGGCACCAGCCCAATCCACCGAACCCCTGGCGTAGCTCCAGCTCCACGCTTATCCCAGTGGGCTAAGCGATGGCTGCATCATGCGAATGCGAAGCATACTAATTTCTCTGACCCTGACCGTGGCGCTGGTCGGTTGCCTTCCATCCCCTAAATCGGAGAGCAATGCGCCGAGGCTGGACAAGCTTCCAACAGAGATTTATCAATCTCCGACCCCTCCCGCTGCCACCTCCACTCCACAACCCACTTCCCCTACGATCTTCGATGTGGGTTGGCCGGCACCGTTCACTTACGGAAATGCTCCAGCTCCACCCACTCCAATCCCGCCGCCATCTGCCCCGTTATCCATCGATCCAGCAATCATCAATATTGCATTGTTGGGATCGGATCGGCGGCCATCCTGGACCGGATTTAACACGGACGTGATCATTATTCTTTCGGTCCATCCGGGGCGTGGCGAAGTGTCTTTGCTGTCCATCCCGCGCGATCTCTACGTTTATCTCCCTGGATACGGCATGCAGCGAGTCAATACCGCCTTCAGTCTTGGCGACCGCATCAACTATCCCGGTGGTGGACCGGCTCTGTTTGCCGATACCGTCCGCTACAACTTTGGAATTCCGATCCACCACTATGCCAAGGTCGAGATGAACGGCTTCAGCAGCATCGTGGATACAGTCGGCGGAGTGGAAGTGAACGTCACCTGCTCGTATCGCGATTGGCGACTGAAGAGCCCTGCGCTCGATCCGGAGAAGGAGCAAAACTGGCATCTTTACACCGTTCCTGCCGGCACAAGGCACATGGATGGAGATCTGGCGCTCTGGTACGCGCGTTCCAGGAAGCTGTCATCCGACTTTGATCGGGGCCGTCGACAGCAGGAGGTGCTTAGAGCTCTCTACAAGGAAATTCTGTCGGTCGGGTTGATCCCCCGCATCCCGGACCTATATTCTGATCTTCGGGACTCCGTAGCAACCGACATGACGGTGACCGAACTCATCTCGTTGGCACCGCTTGCGGCGCGCATTGGTACGGCAGACGTTCGCAGTCGCTTTATCGGACGGGACGAGGTCACGAGTTGGCGCATTCCGAGCTCGGGAGCTCAAGTTTTAGTTCCAAAGCCTGGTCCGGTTGCCGCACTTGTAGCCGATGCCTTCGACTTTGAAGCGTTCGACGAGCTGGTGCCGGAGGTCGCGCTGACCGTGGAAGTAGCAAACGCCTCCGCGCAAAGCCATTGGGGCAATCTTGCCGCAGAACGGCTGGAATATTCCGGCTTTGCGACACATGTTGCATCACATTCACCCTCCGCCGGAACTTCCACTCACCTAATCGACTACGGATTGGCGCAAGACGGGACGGCTGCAGAGATCCTGGAAGCATTCGGCCTCTCTGATTCCCGTCTAACCGCGGAGCCGGATCCAACCTCCCCATTCGCCTTCCGCCTGGTCGTTGGAGATGATTACAAGCCTTGTTTCGACCCCACGCGGGACCAATTGGGATAAGCCAACCGTCCCAGCACGATTCAACCCTTTGCATTTGACAATTCGCCTGCACGAGTCTAGTATCGCCGCTCGTGGCTATGCGAAGCATGCACCCCACTTTTTGGGAATCGACAAAGAAATTCTCACGGACCGGTCTTTACCCCGGATCTGGCGATGTCTGATCGACGAGAGAACCTGCCCATTTTCTCCAGCTCCGGCCAGGAAGTTGGATTTGCGGAAGGTCCTTTGCGGCCGGATTCCAGCCTGAGCGCCGCAATCCAGGTATGGGGGGAAGACCTGGAGAACAGTGGACGCTCCATCAATACCGTGAAAGCCTTCACCGGTGATCTGAGACTGCTGGGCCGCTTTATGGGAGCCGGACACCCGATTAATTCCATCGGCACGCACGATCTGCGCAATTTCCTGGATTGGATGCTCAACCGGCGCGGCGTTCCTTGCAGCCCCAAAACCTATTCCCGCCGAGTGACGTCGTTGAAGGCCTTCTTCCGATGGCTGGTTCAGGCGGGCGTTCTTGTGGAAGATCCTGCGGCTGCTATTCCCCAGGAGTCCGTACTGAGCCCATTGCCGGTAGTGCTGACGCAAGATGAGCTCCTGGCGGTCTTGAAAGCCGCGGAAGGGATGCGACAAAAGGAATCGCCGGATGCGCGGCCCTTTGCTTTAGTCAGCCTCCTGCTGCACACCGGCATCAAGAAGAGCGAATGCCTTGCAATTCACCTCAACCATGTGGATTTGAAATCCACCGATGGCCAGATTTTGTGGATTCGGTATGGTGATGTGAGCAAGCGCTACCGGGAGCGCAAGCTACCGCTTGAATCCAATTGGGTTCCAGCCTACAAGGAATACATCAAGCAGTACGAGCCCTCCGAGCGGTTATTTCCGTACTCGCCGCGGCGCCTCGAGTATTTATTGGAGGACATCGGCGAAGACGCCGGTCTCGATAAGCACCTTTCGTTCAACATGTGCAGGTGGACCAGCGCGCTGACAGATTACAAGTCAGGGATGGACAAAGACTCGCTGCGGCAGAAACTTGGAATTTCGAAAATCCAGTGGAGAGAAGTGGGCATGAAACTGGATAGACTGGCGTAAACCTGCGGAAAACATCACTATGCTCAACCGGAATCAAAAAGGGCCGCATGGCCCTTTTTTCATTCAGCCTAAGCGTAGCCAGCTCTACATCTTCTTTACTACGATATCCCCAATCACATTTGCCGCTGCATCTCCGCGATCGGCCGCGTTGGACAGGTGCCGATATACCTCGCGCAGCTTCAGCATTTCTACAATGTGGTCGACATCTCTGGGCATGTGAAATAGATCGGCAATAGCCTCTCGGTAAACCGTTTCCGTCCGATTCTCAAGCGCTTTGGCTCGCACGGCATGGTCGTTGGCCACATTCGGGTTGTTCTCGAGGCGCATCACTCCCCTATGAATCTCTGATGCTGCCTCGCTCAGCAGGGAGATCATCCGCTCCATGTGAGGCGTGGGTTCAATTTCGAGCAGTTCCATCTCCTCGATGGTCGTGTTGGCGTAGTCCAGGACGTCGTCGATGGTGAGGGAGAGCGCGAAGATGTCCTCCCGATCGATGGGGGTCACGAAGGTTCGATTCAATTCGTCGATCAGGATGCGGCGGACCTCATCTGCTTCCTTCTCGAGATGTGTCAGCTTACTTGCCAGATCTTCGGCCGGATTCTTCACATACCTAAGGAGGATTTCCAGACCTTCGGCAGTATGCTCTGCCTGCTTGATCAGCAGCTCAATGAACCGATTTTGCTTCTTCGATCGTCGAAAAATAGACATTCCGTGCCTAACCCTGCTCGGTGGCCCGGTATTATAGCCCGCGAGTTTTCCTGGGGAATGCTCTGAGCCTAACGATTCGCTTGACAGCGCGCGAGCTAGACCGGACAATGGGGCGGTGGGCAGCGAGCACCGCTCCGGTTTTGTGGCCGTGTCAGGGCGGCCGAATGTTGGAAAGTCGACGCTGCTCAATGCCATCCTGGCACAAGACATCTTGCCAGTTTCCCCCAAGCCTCAAACGACTCGGGTGCGTCAGCTTGCCATATTGACTCTTCCTACGGCACAAGCTGTATTTGTGGATACACCTGGAATCCACCGGTCTCGGAATCAGCTTGGAAAGTACATGAACAGCGTTGCCTCCAATGCACTCGACGACGCAGATGTGATTCTATGCGTATTCGACGTTCACGAGCTGCCAAGAGCCGGCGACCGGATGGTCGCGGAAACCATTCTCCGACGCGCGGGGGACACTGCGGCTATAGCCACGATGAACAAGATGGACCTCATACGGCCGGATCAACTCCAGGCCCATTGGGATGCTTATCTGGCGCTGCTGCCACATGCGATCGCGATCGGCACCTCGGCTACTCGCGGTGACAATTTGGATCTACTGACCCAGGAGGTTATCGACCGGCTCCCGAAAGGTCCCCAGTATTATTCGGAATCAGAGGTCACGGATGCGTATGAGCGCGATATCGCTGCCGATCTCATTCGGTCTGCTGCGCTCGAGCTGCTGCGCGACGAGGTCCCCCACAGCCTTGCGGTACAAATTGAGGAATACAAAGAGCGAGGAACGCGGGGCGCCTACATTGCAGCCATTCTCTATGTGGAGCGGGATTCTCAGAAGGGGATTGTGATCGGAAAGCGTGGTTCCATGCTGCGCGACATTGGAAAACAAGGCCGAGAGTCGATCGAGCAGATGTCGGGCCGGAAAGTGTATTTGGATCTGCGCGTCAAGGTGTGGCCGCATTGGCGAGATGACGCTACCGCTCTGGGGCAGCTGGGCTATGGGTAAGTCCGATCGAAAGCGGACAACCACTAGCAGCTTTGGTACCGGAGGACGGATCAGCCACGATTCCTCGCATTTCTACTCTGGTCGGCTCTATCAGGATCTAAAACCTGAAGAGGTGACCGAATTCGTAGAGCAGGAGCTCCCGGACAAAACCCGCAACCGCATCTTTGAGAGCTCATCTGAGGATATGGGCGAATTGCCAGACCACTCGATTCACCTGATGGTGACCTCTCCGCCCTACAACGTCCGCAAAGACTATGACGAGGACCTTTCCCTGGAAGAGTACAGACAACTGCTCAGGAATGTCTTCAAGGAAACGTACCGGGTCTTGGTCACCGGCGGACGCGCATGTGTCAATGTGGCGAATCTCGGCCGTAAACCTTATCTCCCACTCCACGCTTTTGTGATCGAAGACATGATTGAGGCAGGCTTCCACATGCGTGGAGAGATTATTTGGGACAAGGGCGCAAGTGCCGCTGCCTCAACGGCCTGGGGGTCCTGGCTATCGGCGAGCAATCCGGTGCTGCGCGATGTTCACGAGTACATCCTTGTGTTCTCGAAGGAGTCCTTTTCACGCAAGGCGAAAGACCACGACAGCACGATCGAACGGGACGAGTTCCTGGAGTGGACCAAGAGCGTCTGGCACATCCCCGCAGTATCAGCGCGAAAGATCGGTCATCCAGCGCCGTTCCCGGAAGAGCTGCCGGAACGCCTCATCAAAATGTATACCTACCGTGGGGACGTGGTGCTGGACCCTTTTGCAGGGTCGGGAACTTCGTGCGTGGCGGCGCTGAAGAACGAGCGGGACTACGTTGGCTATGAAATCGAAGGAGAGTACGTAGCTCTGGCGGAGAGCAGGCTCGCGGATCTCGCAGAAGACTAAGCGGACCTCATTCTAGCGTTTGGTCCGCCAGCAAGCTGCTTGGGTGGCGATGATCAGCGCGCCGAACAGGCCTCAGTCCAGCGTTCGGTCATTCAGCAGGCTGCGCGTATGGCTGATGTCCTGTTCGATCTGCTTGAGCAATTGCTCTGGCCCCGAGAAACGCATCTCGTCGCGCAATCGATCGATAAACTCGACTTTGATCTCTTGCCCGTACAACTCGCGTTCAAAATCAAGAATGTGCGCCTCTATGATCGGCCCCTCAGGCTTGTCCTCAAATGTGGGTCGGTAGCCGATGTTGGTTACGGCTTGTTTCCGCTGTCCATCAACCTCCACAATGCACGCGTAAACACCAACCGCAGGGTAGGCGCGCTCCTCCCAGATCTGAAGATTAGCGGTTGGGATGCCAAGCTCTTTTCCACGCCCCGCGCCTTTTTGAACGATTCCCACCAAGTTGAAGGACCTTCCAAGGTAAGTCGCCGCTCGCGCCACATCGCCGGATCGAAGCGCCTCCCGTACCCGGGTCGAACTGACCACTTCGCCTCCCACAAGCAGCGGCGGGACCAGATGATATTGAAAGTCCCTTGCGCGGCTCTCCTTCTCGAGAAAATGTCGGTTGCCGCGCCGCTGGTGGCCAAGCGCAAAGTCCTCTCCAGCCCACAGGTCAATAAATCCAAGCTGGGCGGTAAGCCGATCGAGAAATTCACCTGCCTCCACTTTGGAAAGCTCAAGGTCGAACGGTTGCGTGATCACATAGTCCACGCCTTCCTGCCCAAGCAGCTCCGCTTTCTCATCCGGCGTCGTAATATAGAAGGCAGGAGTTCGTTGTCGGAGAACCACAGAGGGGTGTGGAAAAAAGCTCAGGACAACCACCGGTAGGTCTGCTTCCTTCGCCCGCTCGGCCATACTGTGCAACAAGTCGTGGTGTCCAAGATGAACCCCATCGAAGGAACCGATGGTGAGCGAGCTTCGTTCTATTTGAAGTTCACTAAGGTTTTGAACGTGTTGCATTTAGGAGAGGAATACTTTGCGGGGCTGCCATTCCTGGCCATCTTCAGCAGATACAAGGATCGCGACCAGTTCTCCATCTGGAGCCAGCGCGCGTGCCATTCCGGCCGTTCCCTCACTGGATGGGATTCGCAGGCCATTTCGAATCTTTTCTAACTCCGGCTCCTCCACCGTCACAATCGGGAGATCGGGCAGCGCTTCCGACGCGGGCCGCACCAAATCCTGCCACTCGTCCCGGCCCATGGCTCGCTCCAGCTCATCCAGCGTCACCGCATCTTCCAGTCCAAAGGGGCCGGCCCTCAGTCGACGAAGCGCAGAAAGGTGCGCGCCAGTGGTCAATGTTTCTCCGAGATCGTGAGCAAGGGATCGGATATAGGTTCCTGCAGAACACTCGACCCGAATGCTCAGTTCCGGCGGATCGTAGTACAGCTTGGTTAACTCGTACACTGTTACGCTCCGAGCATCCAGCTCGACCGGCTTTCCTTCACGAGCCAATTCGTAGGCTTTTTTTCCCTGGAGTTTGATCGCGCTGTACGCAGGTGGGACCTGTTGAATTTCACCCCGAAACCCTTCGAGCGCTGCTTCGACCTGGTCTTCGGTCGGGGCCTCGCCAGTAGAGCTTGTTGTAGCCCCTTCCGCGTCATAGGTTTCGGTGGACTCTCCAAAGCGAACTTTTGCTTCGTAAAGCTTGTTCGATGACGAGAGATATTCTGACAGACGCGTAGCCGGGCCCAGGCAAAGCACCAATACTCCTGAGGCCCGTGGATCTAGCGTTCCAGCATGTCCTACTTTACGCACCCCAGTGCCTCGGCGTACGATGCTCACCACACCATGCGAGGTCGGGCCCTCTGGTTTGTCGACAACCATGATCCCAAAAGCGCTCAAGATTTGGCCTCTGCCATTGCCGCGAACGTTGCGCTCAGCACCCGATCCATTACCTCTTGGAGTTTGCCTTCAACCATGGCGCCGGCTGCAAGCTCGTGACCGCCACCACCAAAATTCGCCGCCAGGCGGCTTACATCCATGCCAGGAAGTGCCCTGAAGCTCATTTTTACGTTTCCATCCGATTGCTCAATGAACAGCACTGCAACGCGTGGCCCCTCGATGGTGGTGAGGACATCGATCAAATCTGCGTCGTCACTGCCCGGGTATTTCGCATCCTTTCGGTCCGATACAAGCAGCGAGCTCCAAATCACCCCATCTCGCATTTCCATTCGGGAAAGTCCGTGCGCCCAATAGTGTCCGGCCTCAAAACTGAGCCCGAGCATCGCCTGCCGATAGAGCAGTGAGATGTCCGCACCTGCCTCGATCAGTTCCGCCGCAATCCGCAGGGTTTCTGGACCGACGCTGTTCGTGCGGAATCCAAGCGTATCCGTGATCAACCCGGTGAGCAGATTGCTTGCGATATCGACGTTGATTGGTAGATCAAGCTCGGGAAGGAGCCGGTGCAGCACCACGGTTGTAGACGCTGCTTCCGGGTCAACCAGATTGATGGTTCCGAACTGGGTATTGCTTGGATGGTGATCAATATTTACATCTACATGGGCGACGTCCAATTTCCCAATTCGATGGAGATCAGCCGCATCCACCGTGATAACAAGGTGCTCGTTCGATGGCAGCTCCGATTTGATCAGGTCAGCGCCAGGAAGGAATTGCCACTTCTTTGGCAGTCCGTCGTCCAGTACCGGCACGACCTGCTTCCCATTTTCCTTCAAGGCTAATGTCAAGGCCAGCAGCGACCCGATCGCATCGCCATCTGGCCGCTCGTGGCTGATGATAACAATGTCAGACGAGTCGGCGATACGCTTTGCGGCGCTTTCGGTCTCAGCCTTCATCGTTGCTCACGTCTGATTCGTCTTCAGAGGCTGTGAATTCGGAGGCACTATCCTGGGTTGACAAGCCTTGCTCTTGACGTTCCTGCTCCAGGCGCTCCAGCAATTCGTCTACACGAGCTCCCCGATCCGGGGAATAGTCCCAGCGAAATCGCAGTTGGGGGAATGATCGCATGGGGATACTGGAGGCGAGCTGTTTGCGCATAAATCCGCGTGCGCTCGCGAGCGCGGTGAGCACTTCTTCTTTATCGTCTTGAGCCGTCACATAGATCGTGGCATAGGCCAGCTCACGATCGACATCGACTCCAGTGACGGTCAGGCTCGCCAATCTCGGGTCGGCTACTTTTCGCTGAAGCAGGATCGCCAATTCACGGTTGATCCGATCGGCGACCCTGCGGGCACGTGTCTCGCTAGGCACGATTAAATTTCACTTTTTGTTTCTGACCACATCCTTCGGAACCCTTCCTGAGCTGGATCGTCCACGT
>Ga0255055_10000800_pt1 | contig 23918 bp, 24 predicted proteins | sample JV7_2_27_MG_FD_188633 | JGI IMG/M metagenome (GOLD analysis project Ga0255055, IMG submission 188633) | Seawater microbial communities from Jervis Inlet, British Columbia, Canada - JV7_2_27 | ecosystem: Environmental > Aquatic > Marine > Inlet | place: Canada: British Columbia | collected...
CATAAGTGCCTCGTTCGATGGAAGAATGTCACTAAGCCGATAAAACCTAAAACGAAAGGAAGGAAATGTCAAATCAAATAATAGGCGGGAAGTGCCGCGGCAGAGGTCTCGACGCCACGAAGGTTATCTTGCCACTCCATGCGGAAAACAACGATCTTATCTGCTGTTGCATGTTCGAGTTTTCCCTGGCAATGAATCTCTCTATCGTCAAATCTCCGGACAACTGAAAAGGAATCTCCCTCATTTTTCACACGAATATGTCCAATATAGGGTGTGTCAGAGTCTGGATATTTGCCGATGACCACATATTCACCGGGAAGAAAATCTTGAAGGAAATCCATCTTCTCGCCGGCGGTAAAGAGTGGCAGGTATAGAGAAAGCATTAAGAAAACTAATAGATATTTCTTCATATCAGAAACTCCATCTTATTATCATAGAGATGGTTTCATCTGCTTATCTTCAGCACAGCTGCGCCATCGATCTTACTGTCCTTGAGGAGCTTGAGGACTTGGTTGGCTTCTCCCAGCGGGAAAGCGCGTGTTGTCGTGCGGATAGGAATCTCGGCAGCAATCTTGAGGAGCTCCTCACCGTCCTGTCTTGTGGCATTGGCCACGCTGCGGAGTGTTCGCTCGTGGTAAAGATGTTCGGTGTAGTCCATCTCAGGGATAGGCGTCATGTAGATCCCAGCCAGGGCTTGAATCCCGCCTTTATCCAATAGACGCATTCCATCAGGAACGGTTGGACCGGCCGGGGTGAAATTGACGACGCTTTCCAGTTTCTCGGGAGGCGTCTCAGTTAAAGCACCTGTCCAGACAGCACCGAGCTCTTTTGCCAAAGCGAGGTGCTCCGTGCTCCGCGAAAAGACATAGACCTCACAGCCCCAATGAGCGGCCACCTGGATGGCCACGTGGGCGGAAGCACCGAATCCGATAAGACCCAAACGGCCGCCCGGTTTGATCCCGCTCAAGCGCAGAGCTCTGTACCCGATGATCCCGGCGCAGAGCAGAGGTGCGGCCTCTTCATCTTCGAAGATCTCTGGTATGATGTAGGCGAATTTTTCGGGGATAATCATGTATTCGGCATATCCTCCATCAGCACTGTATCCGGTGAACCGGGCGCTCTCACAGAGGTTTTCGTTGTCCTTTTTGCAGTATGAGCAGGTCTCATCGGTAGAGAAAAGCCAGGCAACACCGACTCTCTGTCCTTCCTCGAACCGATTTGCTCCCTCTCCCCTGCCGGCAACTGTTCCCACTACCTGATGGCCCGGGATAATGGGAATCTTGGCGTCGGGAAGTTCTCCCTCGATTGTGTGCAGGTCGGTGTGGCAGACACCGCAGACATGGATTCGGATGAGAATCTCGTCCGGACCGGGAACTGGCGTCGGGATGTCCGCCAGCGTCAAAGGATTATCTTCGATGGGTGCAAACCGTTTCAACTGCACGGCTCTCATGGTAGTACCTCGTGCTTATTCCATTTCCAGTCTTTTTTTCGCCACATAGGTCATCATAAACTTGACGCTTCCTGCGAAGAAATTCCCGAAGTCCCAATCCTCATAGAGTTTTGGAACGGGCATTTCTTCGGCAAAATCGGGTGATATCCCTTCATCCAGCAGGTTCTGAGCGGTTTTATCCAGCATGACAAGATATTCGACCATGACTTTTAGACAGGAAGCATCCTCAACAGGTCCGTGCCCGGGAACGACTGTATTGATGTTCCAGCTCTGCATTGTCTTTAAGATCTTGAGCCAGTTGTAGGGATCTCCCTCGCCGGTATAGGGATGCATCTTGTAGAACACCAGGTCTCCGGCAAATAGAATTCCTTCTTCTGGCAAAAAGAGGACGAGGTCTGATTCTGAATGGCCATGACCCGGGGCAACAAGCTCTATCGTTCTTTCCGTTCCGCTCAGGACAATTTTTTTCGTGAAAGTGATATCGGGCGGGACGATCCGCAGTTCAAGGGAATCCTTAACGAGAGCTTCGTAATATCCCAACCACAGGGCTATGTCCTGTTTTTTTTCAGGATCATTCTCATTCTCAAAGTCCGTCTTGAGGGATTCGTATTGCTTTGGGGCGGTTTCTTTAATTCTCTCGAGATATTCCGCAGCACCGGCCATGAGATCCAACCGGGTCTTTCCTGTGGCGATGATGGCTGCATCCGGTTTGAATATCATGTTGCCGTTTGTGTGGTCGCGATGGGAATGGCTATTCACAACATAAACAATTGGGCCTGTACAGAGTTTTTTAGCAGCATCTTTCAGGTCGCGGGCCGCATCTAGCGACAGGAAGGGATCGAAGATGACGGTCCGGCCTCCAAGGTCGATGATGCCTCCGTTGCAAACCGCTCCTCCTCCAACTTTATGGATGGCCGCATATACCCCATCGCCAAGTTTTTCGAGATCGAAGTGAGCTGATGTAAATTCAAACGTCTCGCCTGCAGTTAAATATGTTGGCAAACACAAAAGGGAAAGAAATACCAGGATGAATGTCATGACCGGTATGTAGATAACAGCCTTTTTTTTCATATGGTTAAAAAATGAATCATTCATCTTTCCTTTTCTCCTTTTTCGATTTTGTCCGACTGGATTTGGTAGCTGTCGGTTGTTTTGTTTGTTTGGATTTGGAAGTTGATGTGGTCTTTGCTCTTTTATCATGTTTAGCAGGGGTTTTTGTCGTTTTTAGTGTGATGTGTTTTTTTGAATTTCCGACACCCTTCGCTTCATCTGCATCCTGTAGTTTCTCTGCAACTGCTTCCTTTTCTATCCGTATTTTCTTATTCAGACGATCGAGCCGGTGTGAGAAGTCTAGTTCAAATAACGCCGAATATCCCATGGAAGAGACATACCCTTCCTCTGTGTATTTCTTGGCAACATCGAATTTTTTCTCCCGATGCTCAAAATACATTGCCAGTTCCCTGAAGGAAAAGAGCAAGTCCCGGGATACATCATTTGTGTCCGTCATCTCCTTCCATAGACTGAGAGCCTTTTCCCATTCCTCGTTCTTTTTATACCGGAGAGAGAGGCGGCGTCTAACCGAAAGGGAGACATCATCGCTCAGATTGCCGTCAAGGGCCTGTTCGTAGAACTGCATGGATTTCTCCTCATCCCCCGCTCCTTCCATGATCTTACCCGCGCCGAAAAAATCCATGGCATCTCCTGAGCAGAGATCTTTGTCCTCTGAAAAGATGGCTGCTCCAGCTGTGATGACTCCCAGGAGGGAAAGGATATCCTCGGCGTTATGGTAGATGATGGGCTCAACGAGATCGAAGTTCCCAGTCTGGAGGTACTGGAAATAACGCCAGGGGATCTCGGCCGAGGGGATATCATCCGCCCGATCCGTCCGGATCACTTCAAGAGCCAGGTTGAAGAGCCGGCAGTTTTCGTATTTGTGGCTCCAAAGCCTCCTGGCCGGGAACAGAAAATCGAGATGAGGCAGGTCGTTCAGGGGAAATGACTTGCGGTTCATGACGAAACGCGTCTCGAGGATCGGCATGTCGAATGCTTTTCCGTTATAGGTGACAATGGACTCAAACTTCATGTCCGCCAGGAATTGCGACAGCTCTTCTATCATCCGCTCCTCTTCGGCCAACTCGCCGAGGAAGTATTGGACGACCCAGAACTGATCCTCGCGGTAGTATCCGAGGCCGATGAGGAAAGGGACGGTGCCGGAGCCGCCGCTGAGGCCGGTCGTCTCGAGATCGATAAAGAGGGAGGAGGAAAGATCGAGTGTCTTGAAGCCCGGGTCAGCACTCAGGCAGGTGAGAAGTTCACTCGAGATCTTAAGGCCGGAGGCCAGGTCGAACCGGCCGTAACGGGTATCGAGAGTATAGGCATTTTCCAGGATCTGGAGAGGTTCGGTTTTTTGTGGCTCGAACGCCTGTCTTTTCTGCTCCTTTGGCTTTTCTTCCCGGCTGAGGTTGATGAGTTGCTGGAGCTTCTCTTTGGTGGACAGGCCATCCTCCTTCTCGATCTCTGACCAGTTGTCCTGGATCTTCTGGTTTTTTGAGCGAAGTTTCCGCTCCTGTTTCAGGCGTTGCAGCTTGTCTTTTATATCGGTCATGGACGGTGTTTACTCCCCGATGAACTGAAGGACAAGGGTGCGGGAGCGGGAACGGTTGTCGAAATCGACAAACACGATCTGCTGCCAGGTACCAAGGCTCAAGCGTCCCTCGGAAAAAGGAACGGTAAGGGAAGGACCAAGAAGGGCGGAGCGGATATGGGAGAATCCGTTGCCGTCACCCCAGCGCGCGTCATGGTGGTAGGTCTTATTCTGGGGAATAACGCGGTCCATGAACTCCTCAAAGTCTTCGACAAGCCCGGATTCATATTCGATCGTGGTCAAGCCTCCGGTCGAGCCGGAGACAAAGACGGTCACAGTGCCGCTCTTCAGACTGGAGGAGGAAAGCTTCTGAGCGATCTCATCTGTGATATTGTGCATGTCGCTGAAGCCGCTCGTGGAAAAACTCAGGGAATCGGTTATGATTTTCATGGGATTCCTCAGTATCTATATTAGGTTATATAAATAGGGGACACAATACCTATTTAACAATTAGGGGGTCGGACCGCAGCAACTATAATGATATCAATAATATAACTCTGTTTTAAGGGTCATTTTTAGGCCTTAGAGCCCGTTTTTTGGGGGTGAAAATGGCTTTTAAGGATATTTTGATATGATCCACAAAATTATCCCCTTAGAAGCGATTTTACCCCTGTGGAAATCTCGTTTAAGACCGATTTTAGCATCTTTATTTCGCATATCTTATTGAATATTAAGGAATTGCTGCGGTCCGACCCCCTAAAAAATATTGTTTTTTCTTGTCAACGAAAGGGAAACAAGGTACGTTTTTTAGTATGAAGTTTAAAAATGGCAGAAAAACCTCAATGGATGAGATAGCTCTTGTGCAATCAGCCCAGGAAGGAAACATGGACGCATTTGAATCGCTGATGAAAAACAACCGGCAGCGGATCTTCGCTCTCGCCTACCAGTATACAAAAAACGCAGAGGATACAGAGGATATCTTCCAGGAAACCTTCATCAAAGCATATAACAATATCCAAAAATTCCGTGTGGGCAAGGAGACAAGTTTCACTGCCTGGTTGTACCGGATCGGGATCAACTGCAGTATCGACCATCTCCGCAAGCATAAGCGGCACCGGGAAACGACGGCCGACGGTCTCGACATCCAAAAGCTCCCCTCTTCGGAAAAGGGCTCCGATCCTGAAAAACACCAACAAACGACAGAGATCCGCACGAAAACCGAAGAGGTGCTCAAGACCATCGCTCCCCGCCAAAGGATGGTCTTTATCCTGCGCCACTACCAGCAGATGAATATCAAAGAGATCGCAGAGTACCTCGAATGCTCCGAAGGAAGCGTCAAAAAACAGCTTTTCCGGGCTATCGGGAGTTTTAAAAAACAATTCAAATCCTTCATACCGGAGACAAGCTATGAAGTGTAAAAAACATAGGGAAAATATTATTTTGTACTTGTATGACGAACTGGATACCGGTGAACGAGCAGATCTGGAGGCTCATATTGAGCAATGCGATGCGTGCCGGCAGGATCTCGCTTATTCCAAGCAGGTCTTCAGCATTCTGGATGAGACAAAATCCGATATCATTCCAGAAGGCAGCTGGGAAGCGGAAAGACGCAGGTTCCGGCAAGCGGTCGATACCAAGCCCGACCGGAAACAAGGTGTATGGGGTATTCCTCGCTGGACTTATGCCGCAGCTTCGCTTGTCCTTGTCTTTGCCCTGGGGATCATGGCCGGCCGGTTCTGGCTCCTTCCGGACAAGTGGGACAGAGCCCAACAGGCTGAAATCATCAGCCCCATAGATCACACGCTTAACCGGCACTTCACCGATGTCCAGCCCATTCTCCTCGATTACGCCAACTATTCCGGCGAGGCGAACGGAGGACAATTTGTCACCCTCGAGAAAGAAGCGGTCCAGAACCTTATCATCCAGAACATCCTTCTCAAGAGGGCTCTGTCAGAGAAAAATCCGGCCGCTGTTCAGCTTCTTGAGGACATCGACCTGGTCTTAAGAGAGCTTGCCAACCGCGACGACAATGCGGCGCACGACCCAGCTCTTATTAAAAACCTGATCGAGGAAAGAGACATCCTCTTTAAGATGCAGGTCTTAGATAAAATATAAGGAGGTACCGATGAAAACAAAAATATTTTTAATCTTTCTCTTAATCATAGTGATGGTCAGCAGCATTCCGCTCATGGCTTCCCGCGCCCATGCATCCTGGGAAGCCTACATTTATGACGAAGCTGAGACCGAAGAAGAGGAAAAGGCGCTTGCCCATTACAAAGACGCCAAGAAACTCATCTATAAAAAGCACTGGGAAGAAGCCATCGAAGAGTTCCGCAAGGTCCTTGAAACCCTGGAAATCAGCAAATTGGTCGATGATTCTCTCTACTGGACAGCCTACAGCAAGGCCCGGTTGGCCGCATCCCTCGGGAATCTGGAGGAACAGTTCGAAATCCAGAAAGAAGCCCTCATGCAGCTGCAGGAGTTGATCTCACACTACGAGGAGAGCCCCTGGGTAGACGATGCCAAGGCCCTTCAATATGAGATCGCCCTGGAGCTTGCTAAGCGTGGACTCGATATGAAAAATCTCCATATCACCATACCGGATTTCCCTCAAATCCCGGAGATAGATATCGAGATACCTGATATCCCTCCGATCCCGGAGATAGATGTCGAAATTCCGGATTTCCCTGCTATCCCGGACATTGACATCCACATCGACACCCATGTTGATCCTGAGATCGAACTGAAGTTGATCGCCCTTGACGCCATGCTCGATATTGATTCGGCAAAAGCCCTCCCGGTGCTGGAAAAGCTGGCCCTCGACAGCGACAGCGCCAAACTGAGGAGGCATGCGATTCTTGTGCTCAGCCAGTCCGATGATCCCAAGGTCATCCCCCTCCTGGTCAAAGTCGCGACCGAAGATGAGGATCCCGATGTCCAGGGCTTCGCTGTCTTGATGCTCGGCCAGAGGAGGGACAAGAACACGATCGATGACCTGATGAAAATCTACAGCACGACCGATAACGAACAGCTCAAACAGCAGGTGATCATCTCGATAGCTCAGATCCCAAGCAAAAAATCCCTGGAACTACTCCTGAATATCGCCAAAAGCGACGAGAGCAAAAGGGCCCGCGAACACGCCATCCTTTTTCTTAGCCAGTGGCCCAACAGCATGATCATCCCTTATCTTGTCAACCTTTACGATGATGTCGAAGACAGCAATATCAAAGGAGTCGTACTTCTCTCTCTCGCCCAGTCACAGAACAAAAAAGCGCGAGAGAAGCTCTGGTCGATCGCCGTTAATCCCGAAGACAATATCGAGGCGCGAAAAAAAGCTGTACTTTACATCGGCCAGGACACATCTGCCGACAAGACAAAGAATCTCATTAAGATCTATGACGAGACTCAAAACAGGGAACTCAAAGAAACAGTAATCATCTCACTATCTCAGATAGAAAGTGAGGAAGCTTTCCGGAAACTACTCAACATTGTTAAAAACGAGAAAGACAAAGGAATCTGTGAACAGGCTGTTATCTTTATCGGACAGTCGGAAAGTCCGGAGGTGGTGAGGGTCTTAGGTGAACTTTACGAGAAAAGTGATGACATTGAATTTAAGAACAGGATACTTCTTTCCATCGGCCAGCAGAATTCTAAAGAGGGAGTACGCAAGATGATCGAATTGGCCAAGAAGGAAGAGAACCACAACCTAAAGAAAACACTCATCTTCTGGCTGGGAAGGAGCAACGACGAGGAAGCGGCAAAATATCTCAAGGAGATCATCGAGAAATAGAAAAGGGACTGAAAGGCTAACGATGATGAACAGAAAAAGACATATCAAGGGAACGGTCCTGGCGGTTGTGTTGTGTTTGGCGGCTGCTGGCAGTTTCACATTTGCCGGTGATGACTTCCTGACTGGAAAGGTGATCCATTTGGAGAGCAAAGAGCTCTCGCTGGAGAAAAGACTCTCTACCGGCTTTCAGACTTTCAAGAAAGAAAGAAAAGGAAGTCAATATTTCACAGTCTACATGTTCAGATGCTGTCACCAGGTCACCATCCACGGCTGCAGCGAAACCAGCCAGCCATACCAGGTGGGAGTGAAATTCGATGAAATAAACGTGAGGAAAAAATCCACTAAAAATAAAAGTAGGATTGCTACTGTAAATAATGGCGGCGAGCTGGTCGGTCTTCTCTTTCTGCACAAGGTCTCTAGGAGAAACAGTGAGATCATGGATATGCAGCTCCTTGACAGGGACAACATCTATGATTTTCAAGATGTTCCGGTCTTTTGGATGGGAGAGGTGGACACAGATGAGAGCATCCGTTTCCTAGAAGCTCTTTTTGAGGAAAGCAGAGAGGGGCTCAAAAACACAGCTCTCTTTACCATCACCATGCACGACAGTCCTCTTTCTTCTGCTTTCCTGAAAAAAGCGGCGACAGGCCCTCACAGCATCGAGATCAGAAAAAATGCTGTCTTCTGGATCGGAAACAATAAAGATGCAGAGAGCATGATGATTCTCAAGCAAATCTATGAAATAGAAAAAAGCGCAGAATTGAGAGAGCATATCGTTTTTGCCCTCCATCTGATGGAAACAACAGAAGCGGTCAAGCAGATCGTCCGCATCGCCAAGGAAGACGCCAGCAAGAACGTCCGAAAACAGGCCGTCTTCTGGCTGGGACAGATGGCAACCAAGGAGTGTACCCAGGCTCTTAAAGATTTTGTCGAGGAAGGCGAAGACACCGAGATCAAGATCCATGCTGTTTTTGCCATCAGCCAGCTTCCCGGCGAGCAATCCGTGCCTATGCTGGTGGATATCGCCCGGAACAATACCAATCCCAAAGTGAAGAAACAAGCCATATTCTGGCTCGGACAGACAGACAGCGATGAGGCTCTGAAGCTTTTTGAAGAGATTCTACTAAAAGATAAAATTTTGTGAGTTAGAAACCAAAGAGGAGTTGCCCAAGAGAATCTCATAGATAAAAAGGCTGGGGGAGAGATCCCCCAGTCTTTTTTTTATATTGGGGACACCATACCTATTTACCATATTTTTATTTTAGCAATTAGGATGCAATTTCAAGTGGGTCAATTGGGGGTTGGACCACATCAAATACAATAATATCAGTAAGATAACCTTGTTTTGGGGGGCTTTTCTAGGCCTTAGTGATTATTTTAAGGGGGGGTGAAAATGGACTCTAAGCACCTTGAATCTTGCCATGCATACCTGAATCCCTTAGAAGCGATTTTACCCCTGTGGAAATCTCGTTTAAGACCTTTTTTTAAGCCAAATATGAAGCTAATTTATAGATAATAATACAGTTGCTGCGGTCCGACCCCCTGTCCTGTCGTGGTGTCAGCTTCCCATTAACGTTGGTCCCAGCCTTAAAATCAGATAAATTCAGTAAATGAAAATAGGGTAAATAGGTATGGTGTCCCCGAATTAAAATTATAGGACGGGCCAGGAGTGGGGAAAAAAGATCTGCTGGTAGAGGCGCAGTGCATACCGGTCAGTCATTCCGGCAATAAAATCTCCAGCACGAATTTCAACAGAATCGCCCTTGGGATATGGTTTGACTGTCTCATGAGGGTGTTCGAGAAGATAGCGGTATATCTGAGTGATGACCCGCTCCGTTTTTTCCAGTTCGGTCCTAGAAGCCGATGAAAAATACACCTTTTCGTACAGGAAATCCCGGAGAGAGGAAACAGCATCACACATCTCCTTACCGAGCATGATACGAGATAGGTCTACCTCCAGAGAGGAAGCAACCACATCCGCCACCATATTGTCGATCCGGAGAGCCGGGTATTTACCGAGTTTTTTTACCAGATGTAAGGGAATATCTTTTTCCATTATGACCTCTGCGCGGAGAGCGTCATCGATGTCATGGTTGACATAAGCGATGACATCGGAGACGCGGACCACCTGGCCCTCGAGAGTCGACGCCATGCAGTCGAGATCGTTATCAAGGATCATGCCCTTTCCCTTAGAGTGTTTGGAGATGCCGTCCCGGACTTCAAAGGTCAGGTTCAGACCCTTCCCTTCATACTCGAGTTTCTCGACAACGCGCAGGCTCTGTGCAAAATGAGTGAATCCGGAAGGTAAAAGTTTATCCAGCGTGACCTCTCCTGCATGTCCGAAAGGCGTGTGGCCTAAGTCATGCCCGAGAGCGATGGCTTCGGTCAAGTCCTCATTCAACTGCAGGGCTCGGGAGATGGTGCGGGCGATCTGAGAAACCTCAAGAGTATGCGTGAGCCTTGTCCGGTAGTGATCTCCATAGGGAGCGAGAAAGACCTGGGTTTTGTGCTTAAGGCGCCGGAAAGATTTGCAATGGATAATGCGGTCCCGGTCGCGCTGAAATACAGTCCGGATGTCATGGGGCTTTTCTGACCTGTCCCGTCCCTTGGAATTTTCACTGAAACAGGCTTTTGGGGAGAGAAACTTTCGTTCGTTCTCTTGCTGCCGTTCTCGAATAGTCATGATCTAATGTTCTTCCACTAGGTGAAATTCTTTATAGCATGTTTATCTATCAAAATCATATACGATCAAAATGGTCTCGGTTTTGAAAAGCAAGGATATACCGCTGCTTGTGTAAGGTTTTATCGGCGTTCCATGGCTATAAAAATTTATGTCAGATCGTGTGTTTCCAAAATGTAAGTGTATTCTTTCGTTTTCGAATTTACAAGACTACATGAAGTATTTTTGAGTCTGATAAACCACATCGCCGAACTCCTTCATGAAACGCATCTCCTCCTCGGAGAGAGGACCCCTTTCCAAAGCAGAAAGGTTGTCATTCAACTGCTGGAGTTTGGTGGGCGAGGTCAAGCAGACATGGACATGGGGATTGGACAGGACGAAACGGTAACAGAGGCCGGCATCAGGAACCGGCTTATCCTCAGGCCATTTCTTTGGACGCCGGAGCAGGTACCTCCACCGCGTGGCTGTATAGCTGACCACACCTGGATCATGCATTTCAAGAAAGGGAAAAATGTCCTTTTCTGCACCGCGGTGGGCGGCATTGTACCGGATCATCAGGACATCGAGCCCTCCTTCTTGGGCCAGTTTTCCTGCAAATTCCCGGTCGTGACAGGACATCCCGACAAAACGGAATTTTCCCTCTTCTCTCAACCGGAAGAGCTCCTCACGGGTTTTTTCAGGAAAATGCTTGGGTTTGGTCACGCCAAGAAACAAGAAAAGATCGAGGTAATCCGTCTTGAGCTGTCGCAGGCGCTTCTCGAGCGTCCGCCGCAGGTTCGGGTGTCCAACCAGCAGGTTGTAAGCTCCGGTACATACAACGAACTTTTCCCTTTCTTTATTCATAACCTCCCGTAAAACACGCACCATCTGCACATCGATCCCAAAGAGAAAGAAAAAATTTACTCCGCTGTCTATAGCTTTGTAGATCGTTTTTTTCCCGGGAAGATATGTCGCAGCAAGCCCCAGACGGTGGACTTGCAATCCTGTACATCCTAGAGTGGAGTGTAAAAAATTGTCTTTCACCTCATTTCCCCTTTCTAAGTGGAATCACTTTCTTTTTGCTTTCTCTCCGTCTTCCTTTGGAACGACCAGCAGAAAACACACCAATCCTGCATCTTGCAATGTGGACAGGAAACAAGCGGTGTGGAGAGAAAAAAGACTGCGGTCAATATCACATAAATCGAAGTCCAGATAAGGATTTGAACCTTGAAATCTACAATCATCTCAGCTGCTCCTGCCAGGAGAGGAATACCGGCCAGGACATACAACAAAAGGAACGATCTTTTCCCCATTCTATTAAAGCGCCTATCATCCCTCTGTTGTTTGAAAAGGATGCCGACCAGCAGGCCCAGCGCCAGGTCACATCTCCGGCCGTGATAGACACAACTTGTGCAGACATTTGCCATGATCCAGACAAACACGGCTGAAGCCAGGACAATAAAACCGGCCAGGAACGCCATCCCCCAAAACGACATGACAACTGAAGCCGAGATTAAAAAGGCGCAGGCGATGGTCACACGCAGCAATACGATCCTTATTGGATAATCATCATAAAGGTCTGTTTTATTCATGAAAAACCTCCACTAAGATCCCCATTTTTTTGTCCAGGACACTTTCAACAAACAGCCCCTAATGAACTCACGACAGAATTCCTGCATGTTCCTCTCTCTGAACGGGCTGAAGCCCATGAGATGATAGGTCACGACGCCCTCCATCAAAGCCATGATCTCATAGCCAGTTTCTTCAGCATCGACCTCCTTGAATTCTCCCTTCTGGATCCCATACTCGATAAGCTCGACAATTGAGCGGAAATATTGGGAATACATGTCTTGAACGACCTTGTGAAAATCCTTATCCAGCATGGCCTGTGAGTAAAAATGGAGAAAAAGCTGTGATTGGAGATTAAGGGGAAGGTCCAAAGAGAGAGCCTGTTGAATTTCATATTTCACTTTACCCTCAAGTGCATCTCTTTTGTTCTCGAGAGGACTCAGAACAGCTTCCAGGATGCAGTCGAACATCTCCATAGCGGTCATGTCTTCTTTTATTGAGGCAGAGATTTTTTGCATGTAGTATTCGAGGAATGTCTTAAAAGACTGCAGGATCAAATTCTTCTTGTTCTGGAAATAATAGCTGACCACTCCCTTGGAAAAACCCGCTTGCCTGGCAACATGATCGAGAGTCAATCCTTTAAAGCCCTCTTTCCCGATGATCTCTAAGGAAGCCTTGATGATCTGGATCCGTCGGATATCCTTTATCTTGAGTTTTCTCATCTGAAAAACCTCAATATATTGACCATATGGTCAATATTTAATCCTTCTGGTCAATATATTAATATTGAAAATGAAAGATGTCAAGTGAATTTCTTCTTATTCTCCCTGCCCGTCCCCTAGAGTAAATAGGGGACACCCTACCTATTTACTTAATTAATTATGAATTAAACCTAACTTCAGAATTATAAACAGGAAGACTATAGATAACCACGGAATTATATGTCGAAAGTCTTTTTCTTTGTTTTCAATCTGTCGTCCGTCGTCTGTAGTCCTTTTTATGCGTCTAATGTCTAATATCCATTCTTCAGTCTGTCGTCTGTAGTCTTCTTTGTTTACAGTCTAATATCTATAGTCTGTAGTCTGCAGTCTGTGGTCTGTAGTCTTTATCCTACGGTGTCGACAGATTTTATGAATAATTCAGGTTGGTATAGTGTCCCGAATTTTATATACAATAAGGTAAGGCCGATCTTAGGAGGGAAGAAAAATGAAAACACACAAGAAAATTTCATCAATATATACAAGAGCGTGTATCTTGATCCTCATCGGGATCGGAATATTTCTCACGTCACCCGCTCCTCTCAGGGCGGATGGGGACCTCTTCTGCAACTGCAACAATCAGAGATACGGGACTCCCGGCGAGTGTGTTCGAAACTGCACGGGAAACCGCTTGAGATGCACAGGATGTTTCTTGAGCCCGCGATGTGAAGCCATGAACATTCCGGCCTTTAAACAGCTATACAATATGTGGATCCTTAAGGGACCACGCACTGCAGACGGATTTCCGGGGCAAGCTGGTTTGATGACCATCTCCGCTTACATCGTCAACAATTTCTATCAACCTTATCGCTCGTCTGATTTCCATATCATCATCCTTTCCGGCGAGAGGTCTTTTTTCGCCAAGATCGAACAGCCATCTTCCCCCGGGGGGAAACCCATCCTCAACATCCACCGCGAGCTCTTTCTGATGTCACCTGCGTTTCTCATCTCGGCCATCGGACACGAGATGGTGCACGCCATTCAATTTGAACAACAGATCGATGTGGATCTTAAAGGGATATATGGCGCCCACCGAGCTTTTCTGGAGCTCGAAGCTTCTGAATGGGAGAGCTGGAACAAAGATTTCGATTGGAAGATCGGATTCAATGATGTTTATGACTGCCTGCTCGAATTAGAAAAGGAGTCATCCCAGAAGACCCTCGAATGCCGGCGGTGGCAGGTGCGTTATGCGATCGAAACAGCCGCTTTTAATCCCGTCAATCTCAACAAGCTGGAAAAATGGCTTAAAGCCAATCCGTGGACGCGCGATGTATGGCTGCCCAAGAATCCCAACTGGAAATCTTTTGAAGCCGGCGCAAGACCGGATGGAGACTGCGAGCCGTTCTGAAGTTTACTCTTTCCCCTTGCTATCACACGGAAAATTGGTGAACACCTTAAAGAGCAACTTCACCTGTTCTTCGGGCATGTCGTCATAGCCGTACTCCTTGAGGAACCGAAGGAGATGGTCGAGGCTGTGTTCTAGGTCGATCTCCTCGAACATGTCTGTTATATCACCATGGAGGTCTGCATGCACGTCCATCATCAAGGCCGGTGTTTCGCAGATGAAATCGAGTTTTCTTAAGTCGATGCGGCGCTCATCCTGATTTTGGTGTGTTTTGAAGTGGATGACCCTGCTTTGGATATCAAAGACAATGCTCCAGCGTGTATAGGATGACGAGACATCCTTGAGGGTATCGAAGGCATAAGCAGTGGAAGACATCGTTTCTTTGGGATCGAAATCCGACAATCTTTTTTCAACATGAACCATTCGTGCTTCAGACCGGTAATAGTCAATATCATCAGAAATTCCTCTTTCCCATTCTGAAACACATTCTGCATATACTCTATTAGCCAAGGCGTTGATGGGAAGGGATTTCTCTTTATGGACGACCATCTGTCCATCCAGAAATTCGATGACCGCGGCATCACCGCTAGCATCACAGACGAGATAATGATCCACCGTATCCTTGATCCGGACAATTTTATCACTGGCGATCACCTCATCCACCGTAGCACAGGTGTCGAAGACATACTGCATCCAAAGAGATGATGCGAGAGGCGGCCTTTCGTCAGGCTCAGGATTCTTGGTCTCTTGCAGGGCCATCGTGCTCAGGACCAGGCCTTTCTCATTCATGCCAGCCCAGGCAAGCTGATATCCGGCTACGTTAAAAGTCACACTACCGTATTTTGACACCCAGGCGGCGAATTTGCCGGTTGTACCGGGCTCCCATCCCATTTTTTTCACGTTCTTCTTGTTGACATAGAGCAGTCCCGGCCAAATTTTGTTGTCATAATTCGAACCGAAAAGAAGAGTGTTCTTCGCCCGCAAAACAAAAGATGTACAAGGCAAGACAGTTTGCGAGATGAGAAAAACGACTATAATAAAAGTAAAAAATTGTAACCATTTTTTCAATTAAGCCTCCATTTTATCCCAGTTTTTATCACTATTTAGAAAAACATTCCATCACTGGAAAGTTGAGTTTCTCAAACTAAGAAACAGTATTATACATGTAATGTTGAACTACGTAAGGTGTCCCCATAATTATAACTAAATATGCTACACTTGAGTAAACCTTGGGGTGAAAATTACGGTCTAATAGGATGAAGAAAGATCTTTTGCAGATGGATGAAATACAGATAATACAGAGATGCCAGGAACAAGACCTAACAGCTTTCAAGATGCTATTCGAGAGGTACGAACAACCGCTCCTGCGGACAGCCCTTCGCATGCTCGGCCAGCAGCAAGACGCGGAAGATGCCGTTCAGACAACATTCATCAAGCTCCACAGAGGGATCAAGAATTTCCGGCTGGAAGCCCGGTTCAGCACCTATCTTTACCAGATCCTGATGAATGTCTGTATCGACACGATGAGAAAAAAGGGCCGGCAAAGAACATTTCCGGTCAAAGAAGAAATTCTGGCCGACGATCCTCCCGCCGAAATGAGCTACAAGCTGGAGAAGGCCCTGCTTTCCCTACCGGAGAGGATGAGAGCCTGTTTTATTCTTTTTGCTATCGAAGAGGTCCGGCAGGAAGAGATCGCTCAAGTCATGGGACTGACCGTGGGCGGCGTCAAGGCGCATATCCATCATGCAAAAGTGAAGCTTCGGGACATCCTGTCCCAGCCCTATGAGGGAGAAATGGCATGACGTGCAAAAAGTATGAAGCATTCGGCCAAGGACGCATCGACCGGAAAGCATTTCTGAAACACGCGCAGGATTGTCCGGAATGCCGGGAATCCGCTTCCTGGGATGATGATCTTCTCAAAGCCGCGCAGAAACTGAAATCCCCTGTCCATGCACCTTATCTCTGGCAGAGGATCGAGGCTGCCTTGCAGGAAGAGAAAGAAAGAACCTTTTTCCGGATTTCATGGCAGGCTTTTCTCCGCTGGGGAATGGCTTCCGCTCTGGTCCTGGTTATCACCGTAAGCACCGTGTTCTTGATCGCATTTGGAGAGCCGAAATCCGGACTGCTGGTCCAGAGATCTCTAGCCAAGATCGAAAAAAAGGAAATGCGTTATGATGAAGCCATCGAACAACTGGAGGAACTTGTCCTGCCTAAAATGATGGAGCTGGATGTGGAACTGATGTTTCTCTACCGCGACAAACTCGAGACCATCGACCAGCAGATCACCCAGTGCCGCGAAGCCATCACCGAGAATCCGGCCAACGCTCATATCAGGCGTTACCTCATGGCCGCTCTCCACGACAAACGGGCAACACTTTCAGAGATCATGTCCCTCGGGAACGGTTCATGAGGTAAAAATGTTTGGATCGCGATTAATTTATATCCCCAAGGAGGATAATATGAAAATAAGACACGCACTGTGCTTTGTCTTGGGACTTGCATTGATCTTGTGGTGCAGTCTCCCAACTCAGGCTATAGCACCTGAAAAACCAAGATCAAAAACATTCGAGGAAAACATCCCGGTCAAACCCGGGCAAACGCTTTTTCTTGATGACAACAAAGCCGATATCACCGTCGTCGGCACCGACCAGAATGAGGTACAAGCCAAGGTCATCTTTTACATCAAGGAGATGGTGCTGGTAAAAGGATCGAACGAGGCCTTTATCGAACAATTCATGGAGAGGGTCAAGCTGATCCTCGAGCCCTATCACGGCGGATACCGGATGAAACTTATAGATCCACGCGATGAGGTCTTCAAGCGCTATCCCCGCAGAGAAAGGATTTTCGGCATCTTTGAAGTCCGGGATAGGATCAGCGTCTCCATCTCAACCGATATTCAGATCAAAGTCCCGCAGCAGATGGATCTCAAGATCGAGAACAAGTACGGGGATATCGATATCTCTGATGTCCAGGGCGATATCACTATCAGCAATAAATCCGGAGAGGTGCTCCTTGAAGACTGCGGAGGAAAACTCGAACTGCAAAACAGCTACGACAGGATAGACGTCATCGATTTCGACGGCCCAGTTAACATCCGAAACTCCAGCGGCGAAGTCTATCTCAGCCGCATCGGAGGGGCTACCGATATCAGCAACAGCTTTAAGAGAGTTGAGATCGAAGAAGTCGGCGGAACGCTCACCGTTGACTCATCCAGCAGTCCAGTGACTGTCAAAACCGTCCAAGGAGACTGCTGGATCACCACTTCCTACAAGGATGTCGAGGTAAGAGATATCCAGGGAAAACTAGATGTCAAAGCACCAAGCTGTCCGGTCACAGTGGAAAAAGTTCTGCAAGATTGTTTTATTGAGAACAGCTATAAACCGGTCAAGGTAGTCAACATCAAAGGTTTTTTGACCATCAAGTCCCGCAGCAGCTCGGTGAATGCCAAGGGTATCGGAGAAGGAGCGAACATCCGCAGTTCATATAAAGATATCAACCTGGAAGGCATCGGCGGAGCGGTCAAGATCGATGCTTCTTCCGCTCCGGTCACAGTCAAGGACATCGCTGGTGATGTCACTATCAAAACATCCTACAAGGAAGTGATAGCCGAGGATATCGAAGGTGCGCTCAACATCGACGCCGGTTCGAGCCCGGTCACAGCACGGAATATCAAAGCGGATACTACCATCGTCTCCTCCTATAAACCCATCCAGGTCTGGCGTGTGGGAGGAGACCTTGAAGTAAAGGGACCAAGCTGCAGCGTTTCCGGAGAAGACATCAGCGGGGATGTCGAAATCACCAACTCCTACAAATACGTGACCCTGAAGCAAACCAACGGATCGATCGTGGTCAAAGGAAGCAGCAGCCCAATCGAGGTCACCCGCATCAGCAATCTCCCCGAAGAGGGAACCATCGAGCTCATCACCACTTACAAACAGATCCTTCTCGCCCTCCCCCGCGAAGCCGATGCTGTGATCTCAGCCTTCTCGCGTTACGGCAAGATCGAGTCAGACTTTCCGGTCTATCTGAAAGACGGTAAAGGTCAGGATATCGAAGCTCACTTGGGAGAGGGGAAATTTAAAGTTGTTCTCCAGACAAGCGGTAACATCACGCTGAAAAAAGATTCACCATAAAATATTGGGGACACCATACCTATTTACCCAAATAATTTCACTTAATAAAAATAGGTAATAAGTATGGGGTCCCCTTTTCTTTAATCAGAGGTTCCAGGGGGCGTTTCACTTAAAAAAAACAGGTAAATAGGTATGGTGTCCCCTTTTCTTTAATCAGAGGTTCCAGGGGGCGTTTTTCTGGGCATGAGTGATGAGCAGTCTCGGGATCGGGAAATTGACCGCCTTACGGTGCGAGAGTTCCATCTTCTCTACGACCATTTTCATGGCCTCCTCCACACCGACTTCATTCATCAGAGTGAAGGAGCCTTCCTTCCAGTGAAGATCCGACCGTTCGAGGTTCTCGACATCTTTAATGGACACGATTCCGGAATCCACCAGCTCAACTGAGACGATGAAAGCGACGGCCAGAAACCGTCTTTGGAGAATCCCCATCATCATGAAATCAGCCGTCTTTTCTTCCAGGTCCTCGCCGGAGACAAGCTTCCCGGATGAAGGTCCGGCTCCAGACTCAGTATCATGAAGCACTTTTTGAATGCTTTCCGGAGGGGCGAAGAAATTGCGATAGTGCTGGTTGAACGGATCAGTTGGATCTGAAGGATCGGTCAAATCTTCCATGAACGAGACAGCCTTCTTTAGTCCGATATCATCCATCCAGGAGAGAAACCCCTTCTTGGTATTGAAAGCCTTTTTAGCCGCAGTTTCAATACTCAAGACATCAAATCCATCGTCCAGCATTCTTCCCGCTTCTACCATGAGAGCAGTCAACAAGAGGTTTGCCGCGCCTCCTTTTCTTTTTACTTTCAAGGGAGCGGTTTCCGCGATCAATTCTCTGTATGAACGTTCTTGGGCCATGGTAATACTCCCTAATTAGGTCTTCCTTCAATCGATGAGCAGGAAGCCATATCTGTTCATCTCCTCGGAATAGTCTTTTAGGACCTGGATGGGATACCCGATACTCTGGACGGTCGAGAAGACATCGATACCGAGGGCTTCAGGAGCCGGTCTGGCTACCCGCGGATGGTCACATGCGCCACGTTCTGAAGGACATTCTTTACACATATTGCAGCTGAACAACAGAAAGGCTTTATTAAAGCCGCTGAAAAAAACCTCCTGCTCGAGCTTGCTCAGTTTCGCGAAGATCTTGCTTAGCCAAGGATAGCGGTCATCCGGATTTTCAAACGTCTTGGCAAAATGAAAAACGGCTGCATAAGAATATTCCTGGAAAAACAGCCGGCATTCCTCGATTGGCGGAACATTGGGCGGACAGGGCGACATCTGGCCGTAGTCCTCACATCCGTAGAGGCATTTCATTCGGACCCAATGAGAAACGACGATAGATTTCGGGTCGATCCATTTAAAATCCGTTAATCCCAGTTTCTTGAACCTTTCTTCCAAATCATTCTTATTGAACATTACACCAGCCTTTCTAAACGCGTTCTTTTTAAGTTACTCCATCTCAACATTGGTTTCAATCGCGATTGAGCGTTTTTCAAAAACCATTCTCTCTTTCTTGATATCTCATCCTCTATCATTTATCCTGTCTTTATCAAAAAACTCAAATGATCGAAGATAATGTGAAGCGGCTTTTATCCGAACTGCCGGATGGAGTGGAGCTTGTGGCTGCAGCCAAAGCCCGTAAACCCGCTGAGATCCAGAAAGCAGTCCAAGCAGGTATCCGTCATATCGGAGAGAACTATGTCCAGGAAGCGGAAGAAGCCTTCTCTTTGATCGGCCGGAAAGTGAAATGGCATTTTATCGGACATCTTCAGCGCAACAAGGTCAAAAAGGCTGTCAAGATATTCGATGTGATCGAAACGGTGGATTCCCTCGCGCTTGCCGAAGAGATCGAGAAACGGGCCGGTGCGGCCGGTAGGATCATGTCTGTTTTGATCGAGATCAACAGCGGACGGGAATCCCAGAAATTCGGCGTCCTGCCAGAAGATGCCGAAAACCTCATTCGTGAGATGGCCATACTCCAGAACCTTAAAGTCCAGGGCCTAATGACAATGGGACCCTATTATGGAGATCCGGAAGATGCCCGGCCGTATTTTGTAGAAACCAAAAAACTGTTTGATAACCTTAATACTCTCGATATTCCCCGGGTAGAGATGATCTCGCTTTCCATGGGAATGACCAATTCCTATCAGGTGGCTATCGAGGAGGGTGCAAATATCGTACGCATCGGGACAAAGATCTTCGGTTCGAGACCATCCGGTTGACCCCCATTTTTTATCCTGCCTTAACATACTCAGGAGTATATAAGTAACATATAAATCCGCTGGACATCGATCCACACAACATCTTGTGGTCAGCAACAAATTGGGGACGGTCCTCATTTTTCCTTGAAAATGGGCAATTTGTGAAAATATCCGATGGTATTATATTGGTTCGAGTTCCAACATGGCAGCTATATATTTAGATCCTTATTATCAGGGACACCTTACTTATTTCATACTTCGAGCGAGTCACATCCACAATCATGTATGTTTGATTCGGATGACTTCACAAAAAAATCCACCATAGAAATAAGTATGGTGTCCCCGAAATTATTTGAGTGAAAAAAACCGTCCCCAATTAAATGAGGATGTCTTTCTGCCAACCGATCTTTATGAGTTCGATGCGGTCCGGGTCCCCTACTCCAAGGCCATGGCGCGTATCCGCAAGGCGGACATGCTTGGCCGATGTGGCAAGGGGTTTTTCCTCACCAAAATATTCCTTTCTTTTGGCCTGGAGGATCTTTAATCCGATGGTATCGACAGCAACCGGATCTTCCCCAACGAGAATACCTTTATATTCCCAGATATATTTGTCATTGTAACTGTGAGGACCAGTACCATGGAACTGAGGATAGAGCATGACCAGAACATTGAGTTTAGTCTTTTCTTTCAATCCGTCTTTATCCCAAATTGCGGCCAGGTCGGCGCAGGAGTCACCGTGATAGGCAGGAGGAGAAGGAACGAACATGATGTAGTTCTTGATAAGGGAGCCCACTCCTGACCAGTGATGCGTTCGGCCCGGACGAGCATTGATGAGGGCGGTCGCAGTTTGAAAAAGAGGATTCCGCCTGACTCCCCTGTCATCAACACCGATATTATCCCGTTTCACTCCAACGTCCATCAAACGTTTGATGATCGCATTTTCGACTTCCTTGGTGGTGGGGATATACCGCCACACATTTGATTTCAATCCCACAATATCGGAAGGACGGATGATCCTCTTCCAGGCAGCAACCACATCTTCCTCGTCAAAATAGGATGTGACCGCCTGGTCCAGCATGCTCTGAATGATCTCACCATCCGGCTTTTTGTATTCTATTAAGGCATCTTCATCCCGGACAAGCACCACTCTCGCCCTCGAAAGCGCCTGTGATCTCAGTTTGGAGGGCATCATTCCTTGAGCCATGGCTCCAGCCAGCGGTGTTAGAGCGGCGGCTCGCAGAAAATCTCTTCGAGTCATGCATTTCTTTTTCATGTCTTCCTCCTGAATTATTTATATAATCTGTCACACCATAAAATTAAAGACTACAGACTACTGACTGCAGACCAAAGACAGAAGAAGGGACAATAGACTTTAGATTGTAGACTCGAAAAAAAATAGCATATGCACATATTTTTAGTCTTGCGTCTCATTGTATCTAGTTCCATTTTTCTTTCTCTTTCTGTAGTCTGTGGTCTGTGGTCTGTCGTCCTTTCTTCATCGGCTTCCTCGTAGCCTGTTCGACGTACTAGAGTACGCCTTCACATGCCGCTTCGTCGCCGCTACCGCGACCATCCCAACCTATCTACTTTGACCCGCAAATAAATCATATCTACGTCGGGATTCATTTTAATAGGACCGACTCTCCTATTGCCAGAGCATCCGATCTGGTCGGAGCATCGAAAACGATGAGAAGCAGGTTGTCCTCCGTCCGGATAAAAGTCCACTTCTCATTCTCAGTACGAACAAGACCCGTCTCCCGTGCATCGGGCATGTATGCTCCCACAAAGCTACGGTATGCCTCCTTTGCTTTATCGGAGAGAGGATACTTGACAAGAAGAAGCCGGTATTTATCCTCCCCCAATTTGTAGTCCGCAAGCGCGGCCGGGACATCAGAACCTAAGAAAAGGATGTTTTCGTCTGCCACGAAAAAATAATAGTTTAAAATGATATGGTTGAAGAGGAACCGGAGGCTTTTTTCAGCTCGGTTTTCACCCGGCATAAGAGATACGATCTCGGGCAAAGGACCTTGGTTTGGAATAGCAGCTGCTGCCTGTTTTCCGATCTCGAGGACAGCCTCTCTTGCTTCCTCGGTCTCCCTTTCAGAGAAGATGGTTATATAGTAACGGCCTTTCCAGAATGTCAGAAAACCTCCCTTATATGTGGAGGCCTGTCCGATATTCAACTCTTCCCCTTCAAGATCATGCGTGAAAACTCCATATGCATTTTTGGATTCGCCCATATCGAAAACATCGGCCAGGATATCCGGCTGGCCGTCTCTTGAATAGCGCCGCGCAAGAAGAATGACAAAGTCATAGGCTCGATAGACCTCACCTGCCCCGTTGATATAATCAAAAATGGTTTTAGGATCGTAAAGATGATCTTTCTCGGTAGGGCTCCAGCCCATGACCGAGTCCGGTAAAAGACCGGCCAGGCTGTTTCCACTCGGTTTCACTGACCTGCACACTGACATGACTCCTGCGATAAGGAAAAAGAGGAACATTCCTCTGATTATCGCTTTCATTTTTATGATTGTAACAGATACAAATGAAAGGACACAATACATATATCCATGAGATGATGCCGGAAGAGAGGCGATCATTTTAATCCACTTTATAACTCCTAGTTATAAATATCTACAAAAGTAGCACTTTTTATAACTGTAAGTTATAAACATGCTCCCTTACGATCAAGCAGGAATTCGATGTGTATATAAATCTCTATTCATGGCATGAGATCAATAAGAACTCATATTAGGATATGAGATCAGGATTAGAATGATTCATTCTTTTTGAACCGGCAAGGAGACCTGCGATCAATCCTCAGTCCTTTTTAGGACAGGTGGGTGGGGGAAGGAGGCGATCGGTGGGAAGCAGGCGGGTGAGGGCAACCTTTCAATGGTAGCGGTTTGAGGACTGGCGATTAATCCTTATTCCTATTTAGGGCAGATGGGCGGGGTGACCTTTCAAGGGTGGTGGACGGGGGATCGGCGGGTGGCGTGGATGTATTTGCGGAGAAAACGGACAGCCTCATCACAGTGACGGAAAACCGGAACTCCCTCTGCTTCTATCATATCAACCATGGGCTGGTAGATGGCTCCGGTGTCGATATTGATGACCATGGGCTTGCTTGTCTTTTTAAAGATCGACACAAGCCGCCGGGCAATACTGCCTTCCTTAAAAAGATCTTCCTTATGATGCTTCGACGGTACCAGCGTCTGCATAGCCGGTGACATCGGCAGAGGCGAGACAACAGCACAATCCACATTCTGGTCTTTAAGAACAGCATCCACCACTCCAGCAAACGTCTCATCATCCGCGACCGGTGTCGTGTCCACCGGATTACGGACATCCTGCAGTCTATCGATCCCCAGAGGTTTCAGGATCTCAGATATCTTTTGTATGGTTTCCGGTGACAGATGCGCCAGCTCAAGT
>Ga0255055_10000802_pt1 | contig 23854 bp, 25 predicted proteins | sample JV7_2_27_MG_FD_188633 | JGI IMG/M metagenome (GOLD analysis project Ga0255055, IMG submission 188633) | Seawater microbial communities from Jervis Inlet, British Columbia, Canada - JV7_2_27 | ecosystem: Environmental > Aquatic > Marine > Inlet | place: Canada: British Columbia | collected...
AAACCGGGCATTAAAATATGGACGGCTGAGGACCCGATTGAAATCACCCAGAGCGGGCTGCGCCAGGTGGAGGTGAAACCCAAAATCGGACTGGATTTTGCGCGGGTGATGCGGGCCTTCCTGCGAGCGGACCCGGATGTCATCATGATCGGTGAAATGCGGGATGAGGAGACCGCCTCGATCGGTATTGAAGCTTCTTTGACCGGACATCTGGTATTTTCCACCCTGCACACCAACAGTGCGCCGGAAACCATCACCCGGCTGCTGGATATGGGCTTGAATCCACTTAATTTTTCCGATGCTTTTCTCGGCGTGCTGGCCCAGCGGCTGACCCGGTGCTTATGCAAAGACTGCATGGAAGAACACCCTTTGACCAAAGATGAATATGAAATGATATACGTAGATTACGGGGAAAAATATTGGGGGCGGGCCGGTATTGAATATGACCCGGATTTAACCCTTTATCGGCGCACCGGATGCCAGGCCTGCTCCAACACCGGCTATCGCGGCCGGATGGCCATCCATGAGCTCATGGAAGGCACACCCAGGATAAAATTGATGATTAAAAAGCAGGCCAATACGGAAATGATATTTGCCCAGGCGATGAAAGAAGGCATGTCCACCTTGCGGCAGGATGGAATAATGAGGGTATTTAAAGGGCTTACCGATATGTCTGAAGTAAGGCGGGTGTGTATTGCTTAAATATAGGTTCAAGGTTCAGGGTTCAGGGCCGCCGCTGGCCGCCGAAATGGCCAGTTTGATCGAAAAAGAGACTTCGGCCTTACGGCGTCTCATACGAGGATAAAAATGCGAATATCGAATACTGAATATCGAATGTCGAATGTCGAATGTCGAAGGAAGGAATTCTATCGATTTTTATGAATTCAAAAGACAGGGCGCGAGCGATTCCATACTTCGAAATTCTGCGGTTCGAAAAGCAACTAAGTTGTTGTATCCGGCTTAACAGATGGAAATTGGTTCTAGAGAGTGGCAAAGCTTCATCATTGACGGTGCTCGAAAGCTGGGCATTGAAATAGATGAGGGTGTCACCGCTCCATTTTCCATCCATGCTTCTGAATTGATCAAGTGGAACCGCAAAATTAATCTCACCTCCATTACGCAACCCCGGGACATTGCCATAAAGCATTTTTTAGATTCTTTGGCCCCTGCCCAATTCATTCCCGACGGGGCCAGGCTGCTCGATATCGGTTCCGGCGGCGGATTTCCCGGCATACCCCTCAAGATCTTAAAATCGTCGCTGTCGGTCCTGCTGATCGACGGGGTCCGGAAAAAAGTCAATTTCTTAAAACACGTGCTGAGGACGCTTAATTTTGAAAATATCGAAGCGCTTCAAATTCGTGCTGAAAACCTCCTGAAAGATCCTGAGTATGCGAATTCCTTTGATGTCATTATCAGTCGAGCACTGTCAGATCTGGAAGCGTTTGTCAGAATCGCGTTGCCGCTACTGGCAAAGTCAGGGACCATTATTGCATTGAAAGGGGAGGTGGATCAGACAGAAATAGAAGCGATTCGATCAGATACTTTAGGAGATCGGTATTCTTTCGAAGTCGAAAATTACAGACTGCCTTCAATTAATGCGCTGCGATCGATTGTTATTATAAGCCATCTTCACTAGAAGCTATCTCAAAAATAGTAGATCACGTCTCCCGCGTGCACGCGGGATTTCACGTTTTGATTTAATAAATTAATGTGTTCAACAAGACGCCCCGCTAGCTAGCGGAACTTCGCATCTGATCATTTTAGAAATAACTGCTTCCATCCCAGCAATGGGTGCATAACTTTTCTTTTGGCAAACCGATTGCGGCAACCAGATCTTCCAGTTTCTGGTACTGTAAGGAAGTTAGCTTCAATCGCTGTCTGATCTTATCCACCATCGCATGGTTATTTTCCGATCCTGCCGTCGCATATTCATCTAAATGTTTATCATCTGAGCCTTCAAGTTCCGCGATGGCTTTGCGACCAGCCAGATCTAGCGTTGAGCGTGAGGTCGAAAAATTTAAAAAATCGCAGGGATAAATGAGGGTAGGGCAGGCGGGCCGCATATGGACCTCTTTGGCCCCGTATTCGTATAAAATTTGAATCGCATCCTGCAACTGGGTTCCGCGCACGATTGAGTCCTCGCAAAAAAGGATTCTTTTGCCCTCGATCAGCTCCTTTACCGGAATGAGTTTCATTTTAGCCACAAGATCCCTGATGCTCTGGTTCTGGGGCATAAAACTTCTGGGCCAGGTCGGTGTGTATTTCACAAAAGGTCTGACATAGGGTATATTTTTCTCGTTTGCATATCCGATTGCATGCCCGATTCCGGAATCCGGAATACCGGCGACAAAGTCGATATCTACCTGATCATTTTTTGCCAGGGCCTTCCCGCATTGGTTTCGGGTGGCTTCTACATTGATCCCTTCGTAGCTGGTGGCGGGATACCCGTAATATACCCACAGAAATGCACATACCTGCATCCGGTCCTGCGGTGCTTTTTTTTGTTCGTATCTGTCGGCTGTTATTAAAATAATTTCGCCCGGGCCCAGGAATTTTTCTATTTCATAACCTAAATTGGGAAAAGCACAGGATTCCGACGCGACTGCAAATGCCCCTTCTTTTTTGCCGACAACAATCGGTGTGCGGCCCAGGTTATCCCGCGCCGCATAAATGCCGTTTTCAGTGAGCAGGAGCATCGAACAGGAGCCTTTGATTGCCTCCTGGGCATGCTGGATGCCAGCTTCGAAGGATTCTTTTTCACAGATTAACATGGCCACCAACTCAGTAGGGCTGGTTTCTCCGCCGCTCATTTCTGAAAAGTGCCGTTTGCCTTTGAGCTCTTTGGCGGCAAGTTCTTCGATATTGTTGATTTTGCTGACCGTCACGATCGCAAAAGCCCCCAGGTGGGAACCGATAATCAGCGGCTGCGGGTCATGATCGCTGATGATGCCGATACCTCTGTGGCCATGCAGTTTTGGAAGGTCGGGTTCGAACTTGGATCTGAAATAATCATTTTCGATGTTGTGGATCGATCGGGAGAAATCTTTTGAATTTTGCACCGCCAGCCCCCCTCGTTTGGTCCCGAGATGGGAATGATAGTCGGTGCCGTAAAAAAGATCATTCAAACAGTCATTTCTAGACACACAGCCAAACAGTCCCCCCATTGCAAAAGTCTCCTTTCAGATGGTCTCAGTCTTTCAGGCGAATGAGTTTTACGCCAAGGCTATCCCCCTGAATTTGAATCAAGGCGGCAGAAGCCGGATTGCCGAATTTCGGATATGACGCACTCCCTGGATTTAGAAAGGTAACCCCACTCTCTTCATATACATCCGGCCGGTGAGTATGCCCGCTAATAATAGCTTTGAAATCAAATTTTATCGCCATGTCAGATAAAAGATGAGTGTTTAAACCCAGTTCTACGCGAGTTTCGTGCCATTGGGAACCCTCCGCTCCGGCTCAGCCAGCACGACCTCCCCTTTTTCGAGTACAAAGCCGGTGACTAAAAATTCCGACATAAAAGTGCTGACCTGTTTTGGCGGGAAATTTATGACACCGATGATCTGCCGCCCGAGGAGATCTTCTTTAGTATAAAGCATTGTGATCTGCGCGCTTGATTTCATAATGCCAAAATCTCCAAAATCGGCCCAGATTTTGTAGGCTGGTTTCCGCGCTTCGGAAAAATCCTCCACGCGTGTGATGGTGCCGATCCTGAGTTCAACTTTTTCAAAGTCCTGCCAGGATATGTTTTCCATCGATAATACCTTATACTAAGAATCTTCCGGGAGCTGAACCGTTCGGCGCCGATGTTTGATATCACTGCGTTTTTTTTTAAGTGACAATCGGCGTTCTCTGGCAGCAGGAGATGGTTTGGTTTTTCGCCGGGGTTTTGGTCTGACAGCTGCCTTGCGGATAAGCTCAACGAGACGTTGGATGGCATCTTTGCGGTTTTTGTCCTGACTTCTATATCGGCGGGCTTTAATAATCAGCACACCATCTTCTGTCATTTTACCGCCCGCGATCTGTATCAAACGATGGCGGATTTCGTCCGACAGTGCGTGCGATTGGGCCACATTGAATCGAAGCTGAACGGCAGTGGACACTTTATTGACATTTTGACCGCCAGGGCCGGATGAACGCACAAAATCCAACTGGATGTCATCTTCGTCTATGAATAAGGTTTTGTTAATTTGAATCATCAATGACGCAAAGCCTGAATTATTGTTAAATTTGCGATACGGTCGGGTAATCCGATTACCTTATCTTAACAATCCTAATAAAACAATGGTTCAAGTTTCACGTGAAAACACATTTTGTAGTGTTTCCTATGAAATATCAGCACAATACCTTGATTTTTTCATCTAAATCCATAGGGTTAATTTTGGATTTTTTTACAATCTTTTTAGCTGTGGACATGCCTGGAAAGATGCATATATTGAATTCGATCCTCAACCGATAGATCAAATCCTAAAGTTAATGGGTTATGAATATTCATTAAGCTAAAATGCCCTTGTCACCGGGTAAAATTCACTGCAAATAAAGAAGGCAAAGCAGGAGGTAGATATGGAACTTAAAGGCAAAAAGGTGGTTATTCCGGTAGAAAACTTGTTTAACACGTTTGAATTTTGGTATCCCTATTACCGCTTGAAAGAAGCGGGTGCTGAAGTGGTCGTTGTCGGGTCGGGCAGCTCTGAAATTTACACCGGCAAACCCGGAACCGAAGTCAAAGTGGATGCAAGCATTGATCAGATCTCTGCCGCTGTTTTTGACGGTATTGTGATCCCCGGCGGCTATGCCCCGGATATCATGCGGAGATATCCGAAAATGGTACAGCTGGTGAAAGATCTGTTTGAGGGTGGCAAGGTAGTTGCCGCGATCTGCCATGCTGGCTGGATGTTGGCTTCTGCGAAAATCTTGAAAGGCAAGACCGTCACTTCATTTTTTGCCATTAAAGATGATCTTGTCCATGCGGGTGCGAAATGGGTTGACGAGGAAGTTGTGGTTGACGGAAACTTAATTACCAGTCGCATGCCGGATGATCTGCCCGCATTCATGAGAGCCGTAATCGATACAATGAAATAGCCGTTTACAACCTTACCGGTAAATCAGCGGGACGTGATTTCGGATTCCTTGCGGATCGGTTTGTTGAAAAATTTTGTGCGGTAGAGCGTTTGTCAAAATAACGTTCCGATAGCGGTAGTTTGTTGTGTCTTCTCCGGGTTGTCGATAACGTGCAATATGGCCTGATCCAAACGCTCTAGTAATTTTTCTTCATTTTTACAAACATGGTTGTTAAACCAGCGAGCTTTCATCGTCAGCCAGATGCGCTCTATGGGGTTGAGACTGGGCGAATAGGGCGGCAAATAAATCGGTTGCCAGTTGTGCCAAGTGGTCGTTTTGCGTTTGCGCCATGAGGCATTGTCCATAATCAAAATATTAGTTGTTCTTTGAAATGAGATGCTTTTATCGGCTTCGTCCAAAAACGCCTGGTAGGTAGCCGAGTCGGAATGGGATGCTTCAATGGCGAAAAACTCTCCGCTGCGTGGGCAGACCATACCGATGACATTGATGCGCAGATGGCCGCCATTTCTGGTCACCCGGGGTTTTCTGCCCTTTTTGTCCCAGCGTTTTCGGGCACGCGGATCCCCCTCAAAGCCTGACTCGTCGGCAAACCAGATATCCACATCGGGCCGTTTAAACAGCTGCTGGAGTCGTTGCAAAAACGCTTCACGTAACTGCTCATCTTGTTTGCCCGGCCAAGAGCATCTGGATGCTGGTACAGCGTGTAGCTGTTTCATTGGAACCCACCCGGGAAACTTGCTTGGGTTCTTCGATGGTCGCGTTTTCCGGATCGGGAATGAGTAAAGACCGTGCCATTGATTGAAATATGGCACATCGTTCCGTAAAAGTCTAGATTTTTTTCAATAAAAAAAATAATATAGCGGTTGTCATGTTTGTAATAATTTCAGGCTGTTACACATCATATTTTCTCCTGTTAGGAAATCTGGCAAACGGAACATATTTATGACAACCGCTAATTGGTGGATATTTGAAATGGCATATGCTAAGAGAAAAATCAACTGCAGTAAATGAAGGAGGTCGCTATGAAGATTTTGGTAGGATATGACGGGTCGAATTCGGCGAAGGATGCATTAAATCTTGCAAAATCCCATGCAAAAGCACTCGGAGCCTCTGTTGAAGTGGTTACTTCAATGCAGAAAGGAACGGAGTCTGAAAGAAAAGACATTGAGCAGACGGAGCGGGGATTGGAATATGCAAAATCTTTATTGGAAGAAGATAGCATTGCCTGCAACACGCATTTGTTAATCCGCGGCCTGTCAGCGGGTGAAGATCTGGTTGAGTTTGCCAACGAGAATGAGGTGGACGAAATTATTGTCGGTGTCAAACGGAGATCAAAAGTCGGAAAATTGCTGATGGGCTCCACAGCTCAATATGTGATCTTGCAGGCTCAGTGCCCGGTTGTTACAGTTAAGTAGGCGTTTTAGGCAGTGAACAGAGATGGCTTGGCAAATAGAAACGTCATCAGGGCCAGGGTTTTCTCGTCACGGGTTCGGATAAACTCTTCCACACCTAAAGTCGTCAGGATTTGGGTGCTAACGAAAAAATAGAAAATAAAAATTAAGACCAACGGCGGCAAATTACGGATCAACTCAACATAGGTCCCTCCCACCAGGCGTTTAAAAAGGCTCTGACTGACCCGGGACAGCCCCATCACAATTCCAATAAAGGTGGCGAACACGGTGGCCCAGATGCTCAAACGAATGGTGGTCAGAAAGCCTTCTACAAGAATGTTCGGTACCCAACTGCTTGTAGCTGAATCATAGCGGAAAAAATATTGAGGGATGGCACCCCAATTCCACTTATAGCTCAGACCAACCGAAACCTTATGAACGATATAAAATCCGAACGCGATGATCAGTGCGCCCAGGACCAGATCGATTATCGTGATTTTGGGTTTGGCGGTCTTATCTTTCATGGCCCAGGGGACAAATGTGGACACGCCCACCCGCAGAGTTCCGCGTTTTATGACCTGCTCGACGGTGCTTTCCTGAACGAGTTGTTGCTGAAACTTTCCGGCGAAAGCATGGCCCGCAATACCCCCGATGAATGGAAACGATTCCGGCGCGAAATATCTCGGATGCATACGCGCCCTCAAAGAGACTCAAGGCCATTACGGCCGAAGTAAATCCGCTGATATCCAATACAGGAGACAAAACAAAATAAATGAAAAAAAGCTGAACGAGCAGGGGAGTGTTGCGAATGATTTCAAGATATCCTCGAGCGATAATTCTGGCTAGAAATGAGCGCGAGAGCCGCATCAGGGCAGAAGTTAATCCAAATATAAAGGCGAGTACCAGGCTGATTGCGGTTATGCGGATTGTAATCAGCAAACCCGGGATCAACGGGCCTGCCACCGGTTGGTTGTCTGCCGTAGAAATAATATATTGAGGTACGCGGTACCACTGCCAGTTGTAACCCAGTTGTTGGGTCCCATTTATTATTAACCAGATGACAGCTGCCATGGCAATCAAATATTTAAGCACATCTTTTGCATCGGTCGTTTTAAGCCGGTTACTACAGAAAGGTGTTTTGGATGTTTTGGGGTATTCATTTTGCAGCACACAAATTTAAATCGATCGGTCGAGCTGTTTCCCGTGTGTAGGTACCAAATGCGTTTTATTCAGTTTGTCAGGCTTTGTATGGGAGCGGGGATGAGACCACCGCGTCGCACAAATGAATTCGGATTGTCACCATTGTTTACCGGGATAATCGTAGATTGACCCAACAGTCCTCCAAAATAGGCGTTATCGCCGGCTTTTTTTTCGGGCACCGGTATTAACCGCGCAGCGGTTGTTTTATTATTGATGACGCCGATTGACATTTCGTCGGCAATAACGGCAGCAATGGTTTCTTCGGTTGTATCACCCGGCAAGGCAATCATATCCAGCCCCACCGAGCATACTGCTGTGAGGGCTTCGAGCTTTTCCAGTCCGATGTAACCCTTGCGGGCAGCTTCAGATATATTTAAATCTTCGCTTACCGGGATAAAAGCACCGCTCAAGCCACCCACCCTGGAACTGGCGAATGCGCCGCCTTTTTTAACGGCGTCATTGAGAAGTGCCAGGGCAGCAGTTGTGCCGGGCACACCGATGCTCAAAAGCCCCAGACTCTGGAATATCTCCCCAACACTATCGCCAACATTGGGCGTCGGGGCCAACGACAGGTCTACTACTCCGAATCGAATATTGAGATGATCGGCAACTTCCCGGCCGATTAATTCTCCAACCCGGGTGACTTTGTAGGCGGTTTTCTTAATCACATCTGAGATTTGTCCCAGATCCAGATCGGAATCTGATTCAAGGGCTCGATCGATGGCATTCTTTACAACACCCGGCCCGCTGACCCCCACATTGATCACAGCATCGGCTTCACCGATACCCAAATAGGCACCGGCCATAAAGGGGATATCCTGCGGAATATTGGCAAACACACAAAGCTTTGCACAGGCAATTCCATCGTCTTTGGCAGTCAGATGGGCAGCTTGCTTGATTGCTTTACCCATTAACAGGACCGCATCCATGTTGATGCCGGCCTTGGTCGATGCAACATTAACCGATGCGCAAACCCTGTCAGTATTCGCCAGAGCATGCGGAATTGCTTCTATCAGGGCCATATCACCCCGGGCGATTCCTTTTTCAACCAGCGCGGTAAACCCCCCGATAAAATCGACATCTACCTCTGCGGCAACCTCGTCCAATACCTGAGCAACATCTACCAGTTGAGAAGATGACATGGCTGCGCCCACTGCAGAAATGGGACTGACTGCTATTCTTTTATTAACAACGGGGATGCCGTATTTTTGACCGATATGATTACAGGCGGCAACCAGATTGCCGGCAAAATGGGAGATGCGGGTATGGATCCTATTTTTAAGTTTTTCAATATCATGGCCGGCACAATCCAGTAAATTGACCCCCAACGTTACGGTGCGCACATCCAGATGTTCATTTTGAAGCATCTCAAGGGTTGATAGAATCTCTCTTTGGGTCAGCATTTTTTCTCCTCTATTTAGATGCACGATGTGAGTCTACAGGAACCAGATGTCAGATGACAGGTATCCGAAAACAGAAAATTGGATATCCAGAACATATATAAAACCAAAGCTATCTCAAATTTGAATTCTGTTTTCTGTACTCTGTCTTCTGTAGACTGACCTCTGTCTTCTGTAAACTGTTAAATTCGGTGTATGGCCTCAAAAATATTGCGATGCTGGATGTTAATGTCCAGTTTCAATTCAGCTGCACGTTTTTTTAATTCCCGATACAGGGCTTGCTGGTCGGTCCGGGGAGGGACGTCAACTTCGTAAATCATAATATTATCACCCGGGTTTTCACCGCCTTTAAAAACCGCCTGCAGATTGGTGATGTTACCGTCAAATCGAGCAATAACTTCGCTGATACCGGCCACCAGACCTTTTCGATCCGGTCCCTTTGTGGTAATGACGTAGGATTCGCTTTGTGGCGGTGAAACCGGAGCCGTTATGGATTCAAGCATTGTGATATGCACATCAAGACCCAGGGGTCCCAATTCTGCTTTTAATCTTTGGTCCAAAGATTCCGGAGAAAGATCCCCGGGCATCGATATGATAAAAACGCCGGCAAATACGAATTGAAGTGTTGTCTGACTTACGTTCTCAATATTGCAATTTTGTTCGTAAAGTACCTTAGAAACGGCGGCAATGATGCCACGTCTATCCTGTCCTAAAATTGAGAGAATCGCTTTGCTCATGAAATCGGCTCCCAGGGTTAAATGATGTATGACTGTTTGGAATGGATTAGATGCAAAATATCTCGCTGTCAAGAGGCATTGGAAATATTTTTCTCTATATTTCCCTTTCTTCTTTTAATTCTTGCCAGAAATACAGCCTACAGATAATCTTTTTTATCTCCTCTTCAACTACATATAGTGGTTGTCAAAAAAACGTTCCGGTATGCAGAAGCTTTTCATTATTTTACTAGTTAGGGTTGTAATTTTAAAAATGTTTGATAGAATGGAAGGCAGTAAATCGGTTGTGGATTAAAACAGATTCATATTAAAAATTGAAGGTAGAAGGAGGAATGAATTATGGCCATTTTAAAACGCGATTTGCAAGCTGTTAAAAAAGACATTGTAGCCCTTCACAAGAAGATGGAGAAGTTATTGAAAGCTTATGAAAAACCCCAGAAGCCTATAGCGGCAAAAAGGGCAAAGAGAAAAGTTGTAAAGGTCAAGACCAAACGTGCTGTCAAGGCTAAAAAAACCACTCTCAAGAAAAAAGCACCGACGATGACTGCAACCGAGCAGATATTAAAAATCGTCAGAAGATCTAGAAAAGGCGTGGATGTTCCCATGTTGAAGACAAAAACAGGATTTGATGATAAAAAAGTCAGAAATATTGTATTTAGAGCCTCAAAGGAAGGAAAAATCAAAAAAGTCGGTAGAGGAATTTACGTGGGTGCCAAATAGTTTCCATCCGGAAATTTCCTTTTTCCGATGGGCACTAATTAAAACAGGAAAAGACAATTAAAAAAGGCATCTCGATTCTTTGCATCGAGATGCCTTTATCATGCCGGGTAAATCTAAGTTTATTCTTTTTCTACATTTACAGCATTGCTTTAATATAATAGAAGAGCACAACCGTTGTGAATGCTAGTTTCAACCCGATTCCCAAAACATTTCCAATAAGGATCCCCCATCCTGCCCGCAATGCTTTTTTGCCGGATTTCCCAGCCAGGAGTTCACCCACCAGGGCGCCGACAAAGGCTCCCACGATTATTCCCCAAGGTGGAATGAAGAATATTCCGATGATCATCCCAATTGCAGACCCCCACAGACCGGGTTTTGAAGCGCCGTATTTTTTTGCACCCAGAGCAGGGGCAATATAATCTAAAATCATCAATATGACGGTCAATGACCCCATGACGATTAAAAAGGCCTGGCTGAAGACTTGCCAATTTTTTGTCCAGGAAAGAAGAATAAGGGCGAGAAAGCTAAAAGTCGGTCCGGGAATAATGGGTAGGATACAGCCGATCATACCGGCCAGGGCTAAAATCAATCCGATTACGATAATAACAGCATCCAAAGTGTTCGCCTACTTATCTGCTGATAAAACAAAGTGTCCCTCAAATGGTCCAGGTTATAGGTGGATTAGCTTCTGCCAGTAACACTTTCGGCCTTGGGTTGTCAAGTCGTCATGAACGCATAGCCTAAGCACCTCGGAAAATTAAAATCAATGTCCGCTAAGCGTGTTTTAATCGGGTTGTACACTAGAATAATTTAATTAAATAAAAAAATAAATTTTATAAATAATATTTATTTTTTTCTTGTAATAAATATTAAAATAATATAAGGTTTATTGTATGAGTAAAAAGAAAACATTTTCCACCCGGATCGACGAAGATAAACTAAAAGCACTCAAGCACCTTGCGGTTGACCTTGATAAATCTTTGGGTGTTCTGTTGGAGGAGGCTATCGAAGATCTTTGTAAAAAATATAAAAAAAAGAAAAAGTAAAATTATTTAACGACTTACCATAAAGTGATGTGAATCCTGCAAAGAAAGAGCAAGATGATACCTATAAGTAAGGTTTTATCAACATAGAAGGGAGCGGTCCAAAGATATAAAGGGGGAATCTGAGCACAGGCTAAAAACATGGGTTAAATTTTATTAGGTTAAGGAGACATAAATATGGCCGCAACCAAAAGAAGCCGGTGTCTAAAAAAAGAGGAAAAATTTTCTCATCAGATCAAATTAAAGGAAAGCCTTACCGTTAAATGTGTTTGCCCAAAATGTGGAACAAACCACAGGATGAAAATGCTTTGGACTGGCAGGGGCAGGCCAAAAAAATTTTGCCCTTCATGCAAAATTTTTGTTTCATCCGTTGAGCAAGCGGATTTTTGTACTGTACCCACAATCCTAAACACCGGAATTGAATAATCGAGATTATGATTGGCGCCATTGCCGGAGATATCATCGGATCCGTGTTTGAAAAGCATCCGATCAAAACCACTTCCTTTTCACTGTTTTCTAAATCTTCAAAATTTACAGATGATGCGGTCTTAAGCCTTGCCGTTGCAGATGCGATTTTAAATAAAATAGATTATGCGGCGACTCTACAAACCTATGGCCGAAAATACCCGAGTGCCGGATATGGCATGTCTTTTTACAGCTGGATGCAATCCTCCGAAACAAAACCTTACAACAGTTGGGGCAACGGTTCGGCGATGCGCGTCAGTCCGGTGGGGTTCGCATTTGATTCCACAAATGATGTTTTGCTTGAAGCTAAAAAAACAGCGGAAGTCACTCACAGCCACCCTGAGGGCATAAAAGGTGCCCAGGCGACCGCGTTGGCAATTTTTTTGGCACGCTGCGGAGCCGGTAAGGAAGAAATTCGCAAGCAAATTTGCCGTCGATTCGGTTATAACCTGAATCGCACGTTAGCTGAAATCAGACCCAATTATTCCTTTGATGTGTCGTGTCAGGGATCTGTGCCCGAATCGATCATTGCCTTTCTTGAGTCAAATGACTTTGAAGATGCGGTTCGCCTGGCAATTTCGCTGGGGGGGGACAGTGATACAATGGGATGTATTGCCGGTGGTATTGCTCAGGGATATTACGGCAAAATACCAGCAGGTATTATTGACCAGGTTAAACAGCGACTGCCCGCAGAGTTTTTGCTAATTGTCGATCAATTTAACTCAACCTTCAGTTGTTCATTGTAACGAAATCTGTAAGATTTAAGCGACGAGTAAAATCGATCTCCTGTTCGAAGCCATCGCTGTCCTATCCTCTTGGATGGAATTTCTTATGCAATTTTTTAAGATGGTCACGGGTGACGTGCGTATAAATTTGAGTTGTAGAGATATCCACATGACCCAGCATGATTTGCACCGCTCTTAAGTCGGCGCCGCCTTCCAAAAGGTGACTGGCAAACGAATGCCTTATGCTGTGGGGTGTAATTTTTTCCGTGAGTCCTGCCTGCATCGCATAGCGTCGCAGCAACTTCCAAAACCCCTGGCGTGTCATGGGGTTGCCCGCGCGGGCAATAAAAAAATATGGACTGGGTGCTTGCTTTAAACGCTGGGATCTGGCGGTTTTTAGATAATGACTAATTTTTTCTTTGGCATGAATGCCGATCGGCACAATTCTTTCTTTGGAACCTTTGCCGAAGATGCGAACAAATCCGGCTTCCAGATTGATATCTTGTAACTTTAAATTGATGAGCTCAGATACTCGCAATCCGGCCGCATAAAGCAATTCCAGCATAGCAGCATCTCTGACGCCAAGGGGTTTCTTGGTGTCCGGAGCCTCGAGCAAAAGCACAATTTCTTCCCTGGAAAAAACATAGGGTAATTTTAAACTGGTCTTTGGTAGATCAATCAGTCTGGCCGGATCATTGCGCAATACCTTTTCCTGGACCAGAAATCGATAGAGTCCTCTAATGGCGACCAGATGCCGTGCTCTTGAACGCGCCGCCAATCCGGATTTTCTGAGAAGAATTAAATGCTTCAAAATTAAGGGGGTGTCCTCTTCCGAAAAAGCCGATGATTTATTTTCAGCCAGAAAATTTCGGTATCGGATGATATCCCGGCTGTAAGCTTCAAGCGTTTTTTTCGATAAGCCTTTTTCGACCACTAAATAATTTAAAAATTGATCGATAAGGATATCCGCAGAAGGCGGTTTTGGATTCAGCATAACTTGTTTATCTCATGAATCATCATATTTTTCAATGTAAGTCCCTGCATCATAAGTCAAATCGTCAAATGGTCGATTAGTTAAGTAGTTTTAAATGGATGAAATCTTCTGACTATTTGACTATTCAACCAATTAACTAATTAACTATTTAACCAAAGGCTAGGGTTATAAATTATCAGAAAGTGCGATAACGTTTTTGTTAATGGCAAATTGTAGATCCGGTTGGATCAATTCGTGGTGCTTCTCAATGAATGGAACGTAAATAAGCACAAAGCTTTTTGCGGTAATGTCAATCGTATGCAGAATATTTACCAGCTTGGTTTTAGGTTTAATAAAGCTGGCCAGGTTGATTTTTAAACTCTCGATGGCTTCTGTTATCGGTAAGGTAATCGGATGATGGCGATGCTCGGGCAGTTCCTCAGCCAGCCCATTATGAAGTTGTGAAAGTGTCATATTTTTTGAAAGCTGCAAAAATATTTTAGGGCGGATTTTAAATGCCGGCACCCAGAAATGAAAACCGATATCCTCCCACCCTGACTGAACGACTTTCGGGATATTGGCAACCTGAACCAAATCAGCATAGTTACTGAGATTTAATCCGGAGATTTCAGGCCGAATGCGCCAAAATGGCAGATAAACCGCATCGCTTTCCTTGGCCGTATGTTTGCCGAACTGAATCTTTGTTAACTTTTTACCGACCGGATACCAGGCGGAAGTGCAATTTTTACACAGCAACACTAGGGAATCTTTTTCTCCTTCTAGATCCCAGCCGCAGTTGGGGCATAGAGCCGAAATAAAATGAATGCGCCAGTCCGGGTTTTCTACAGGCAATTTTTCGATGTCAAAATCTTCAGTCCGTGACGCTGCGATTGGACGGTTGAGCACCGCATCATAAATGCGGTTTTCAATATAAAATGGGGCATAAATCAGGCTGATGGTTTCGCCGATATGGGCATGATGCAGCACGGGTTTAGGTAAAGACTTGCCAAAACGATCATCAAAGTTTTGTTCGATATGCGCCAAGGTTTGGGTGGGTTCCAGAAACCGACCCGCGGTCTCAGGTGTCACGAATTTAAGTTTCAGTGCCTGGCTGCGCAGGCCCAGGCTAACCGGAAACAATTGAGAGACAAGGGCCTGGACGCTTACATCGACAAATTTATGTCGAATACCGTTACCCGCGCAGGCAAATAGCATGCCTTTAAAGCGCCAATAGGGGAAAAACACTAAATCTTTCGACGCGGCGGCCTTGTTTGGAAGCATATAACGAAACACATCTTCTGCCGCCAGATAAGACTTCACCCTGCAAAATTCGCAGGCAAAGAGGCGCTCTGTCTCTTCCATAATAGCAGGTGCACCGCATTGCGGGCACTGATGTTGAATTAAGAAATTAATGCGCCCCTCCGATTAGCTTATACGCTTCGATACACCACGAAGAACACGAAGTTGTCTGAAGGTGAACTAAAAATCTATCAATTTTTTACTTTGTGCCCTTTGTGTGCTTCGTGGTAAAATAAAAATATGTGCAATTAAGTCTGTTAATATGAATAAAAGCCTCAGCCTAATTTTTCGCCGCATTCATTGCAAAAAAATGCATCGGGTAAGTTCACATTTCCGCAATTTGGGCATGATCTTGTTGCGGGTTTTTCCTCAGTCGGGTGACCGCAGCGTGAACAAAATTTTGCCGTTGGTGTGAGGTTTTTCGAGCAGCGCGCACATTGCTCGAAAACCAAAAGCTGATGGCCGCAATCCGGGCAAAACTTGGAGCTTATTGGAATGGAATTGGCGCATTCCGGGCATTTAGATTCCGGCTGATCCTGGCCAGACCGTGGCTGAGCTCCTGCAAAATACTGGGCGAACATGGCCGGCATCATCAACCCGAGTCCGGTACCCATTCCCATACCGGAACCACCCGCGGATTCAGAGGCCTTTTCCATGGCCATAGCGGCTTTCATCTGCATTAATTTATTCATATCGTCGAAAACACCCATCCGGCTGCGATCGTCTATGGCCTGTTGCACTTCGGGTGGCGGGGTTATTGAGTTAATGTAAAGATGGGTCATGCGGATACCAAAATGACTGAAATCCTCCGTCAGTCGCTTCGAGAGTCCCTGGGACAGTTCATCATACTTTGAGGGCAGATTGAGAATTGAATCAATTGTTTCGCCCATATAATCATTATAACGGGAGACGATGACGCGATTCAGATATTCTTCTATTTCAGCCGTGGTAAACATACCCTGGGTGCCCACTAAACTGTTGACAAACAATACAGGTTGGACAATCTGCAGGTTGAAGATACCGAAAGCTCTCAGGCGAATCAGCCCCAGTTCGGAATCCTTGAAAGCCACCGGGTCGCGCGTGCCCCATTTCAAGTTAGTAAACACTTTTAAATTAATAAAATATATTTCAGCGCGCAGCGGACTCGTTCCTCCCCAGGGTAGGCTGGCAATTTTTGTTAAAATCGGAATATTGGCAGTTTTCAGAGTATGACGTCCCGGTCCAAACGCACCGACTGCCTTGCCCTTGTAGAAAAAAACAGCGGCCTGGCTTTCCCTGACGGTCAGCTGTGCGCCGTATTTGATCTCCGCGGAGCCTTCTTCCGGCAGACGGTGGACAAGCTCCTGGCCGGTTTCGTCAAACCATTCTAGATTTTCCAAAAAAATTAAGTTATTCGTGCCCATTTTCAATTCCCCTTTTCGGTTCGCTCAATAATTTTTACAGAAAAAAATTGATATACTTAAAATTGTTTAATATTTTAGATGCTTATATGAAATCGGTTTTTCCTGGTACGTAGAGAGCCTATCGGTCACTTAAGGACCAAACTTAAGTGCACCCCACCTCCCGGCACCTATGCCGAACCGTGGTTTGCATCCATAATGAATTTAGTTCGCTTCGCTCACAATTGGAATGTAGGTGGCATAAAACCAGTGTCGTTAAAAGCTACATGCTTTCAACATGTTATAGAAATTCCGAGACGTGAGACGTAAGAATAGGGGAGCTGGAGCAAAACAGTGGGGAATTTATTTAATTTACGAACCGTTAGGAGTCAGGGGTGCTCTTTTGGAGAATTTTGAAAATATTTGATATGTAAGCAAACATTGACTGAGTGTCGTCCATTTGATTGATATCACTATATTCTTTATTTGACATATGGGCTCTTTATCCGATACTAATAGTTGAACCTACAGTGATTATCTTCTGATTATTGCGCATCACGCCCAAAACATCCTTACCCGATAAACCCCGGCAAGAAAGGGGAGGTGATGAATAAAAAAGACGAAAGAAGGGTGTTCGAACGTTATGACCTTGATGCTCCAGTTATCTATGCCTATCATAATACCGATCAATTTATTCAAGCGGTTATGTGTAACTATTCAAAAGACGGCATGTGTTTTAAAACGCCTGATGAGGTTAACCCGGGTTCCGACATTTACATTATGATGGAAAATTATACTCCGGATTCGATTCATGCGGAACTTTACGAAGGCTATTTTGCGGAGGTTAAGTGGTGCCGTCAGCGTACAGAACCTGAGGTACCGGAGTACAAAGTCGGTGTAAAATATTATAAAACCGTTATTGACTGATGTGCTCCATTCTTTTGAAAAACCCTTTCCCGAATTTCCCTTATAGAAATGCTTTGATTTTGTAACTTCTTGATCTCAAAATGCTCTCTACCAATTGCAGCAAAGAAAAAACTTGTGATTTCCAGTAAGTCCTGCTATTTAATATCATCTAAATCTGATAAAGCGAACGCCTGACGTTCAAAAGGCAGAACGAGAGGCCTACCTTACTTTAACTTCAGTTGATCCCTTGTTGATTCCAACAAAAAAGCTCCCAAGCAAGTTGCTCTGGAGCTTTGGTATAAGTGGTACGCCTGGCAGGATTCGAACCTGCGGCCTACGGATTAGAAGTCCGTTGCTCTATCCAGCTGAGCTACAGGCGCATATAGAGATGGTATTGATATCATATGTTCGTTTATATGTCCATCGTAGAAATGAGGGCAGCGATTCATTTATACGGCATAGCCTTCAAATGATTTAAAGCCCCAAGGTGGAATTCAAAAACCTGGACATTTCTCATGAAAAAAAAGCCGGTTAAGCAAAAAAAAACCGCCAAAAAGAAAACCCCTGCCAAAAAAGCGGTAAAAAGTACAAAAGCCCCTATCACCCTTAAGAAGGGCAAGGAACCTGCAGGTAAGCCTTCTGAAAAAGCACTGGTTAAATATGATCCACTGCAGCGCTACCTGACCGAAATCAGCAATTACAATTTGTTGACCAGAGAACAAGAAAGAGAATTAGGTATTCGAGTTCGCGAACATGGTGACAAGCAAGCTGCCTATAAACTGGTCACCTCCAATTTGAGGCTCGTTGTGAAAATCGCTTTGGAATTCCAGCGGGTTTGGATGCAGAACTTGCTTGATCTGATCCAAGAAGGCAATATCGGGCTGATGCAGGCCGTTAAGAAATTTGACCCTTACAAAAATGTCAAATTTTCATATTATGCTTCTTTCTGGATAAAGGCCTATATACTTAAATTTATAATGGACAACTGGCGCTTGGTAAAAATTGGCACCACCCAGGGGCAGCGCAAGTTGTTTTTCAAATTGAAAAAAGAAAAGCAAAAGTTGATTGATCTGGGTTTCGAGCCCAGACCCAAACTCCTTTCCGAGCGCCTGGGTGTGTCTGAGCGGGAAATCGTTGATATGGATCAGCGTTTGGATGGTTGGGATGTTTCGCTTGATGCCCCATTAAAGGACGATTCAGACACTGAAAGAATCGAATTCTTAAGCACCGACACAGAATCCATCGAAGATCAGGTATCAAAAAAGGAAATAGAAGTTCTTCTCCATAATAAAATTGCCGAATTTCGTAAAAAGATGACACCGCGGGAGCTGGAAATATTTAATTTACGTATTTTTTCGGACAATCCGGTGACGTTACAGGAGATCGGCGATCGCTATGGAATATCAAGGGAGCGAGTTCGACAGGTAGAAAAAAATATTATCAAGAAGATGAGGGAATTTTTTAAGAGGGAAATCCCGGACTTTGCTTCCTATACGGAAGGCAGCACAGCCGAATAGTGAGCCATATAGGCTCTAAAAGGATATATAGGGTATGAGTCATATGAAATTGTTACGAACAACGGTGGCCTTATTCTTCGTGGTCGTCTTTTTTAGCTCTGGGTGTACGCAAAATTCTTCTCAAAAAATGAAGCCTGCCTACGGGCGTTCCCTAATTCATCAATCCGATAACCGTTATTATTACTTTACCGAGGCCCAGATCCAGAGACGGATGGGAAAGTTGGATCAAGCTATCGTCCTGCTTAAAAGAGCCATCGAAATGGATCCGGACTCCCTATATTTAAAGCGTGAGCTCGCGACCGTCTACCTGCAAAACAAAGAAGCTGAAAATGCAATCGACGTTCTTGAAGACATCATTAAGGAACACCCCAATGACGTTAAGTCACTCATTTTATACGCTGGTATTCAACAGGTTCGAAAGAACACCGAAGAAGCGATAAACGCTTATGAAAAGGTTATTGCTCAAGACTCGCAACAGGAAAAAGTATATTCACTTCTTGGGGGCATGTATTTAGATGGCGGGAAACTGAATCAGGCCAAACGAATCTTTGATCAACTGATTGACCATTTTCCAGGATCCTACGCCGGCCACTTTTATCTAGGAAAAATTTATGCCGAACAGGGCAAACCGGCAGCGGCTGAAAAAGAATTTCAGCGAACGTTAGAACTCGAACCCGAGCTTTTGGAGCCAAGATTTGAGCTTCTTAAGCTTTATAATAGTCAGAATAAGCACGAAAAAATTGTCGAAATTTATCAAGATATTTTGGAGCGCAATCCCGACAACATTCGAGCCGCCATGGAGTTAGGCTACTACTATTACTCCCATGGCAGAGAAAAAAAGGCCGCTGAAATTTTTAAAGAATTGGGTAACCGCAGCATTTCCGAGTTTGAAATCATCATTAAAACCATTCAACTGTATATTGATAAGAAAAAATATGATGAAGGGATTGTTATCCTTCACGGGATGCTAAAAGCTGTTCCTGATAGTGCCGATATGAACCATGTTGCCGGTATTGCTTTTTATGGGAAAAAAGATAATCAAAACGCATTGGAATATTTCAAGAAAGTCGCTCCGGAGTCTAGATTTTACGAAGATGCCGTCATTCATGCTGCCTATATTCTATCGGAAAATAAGAAAAATGACGAAGCCATCAAATTTTTGGGCGCTGCAACTAAAAATGAGCCCGAAAACGCTGAATTCCGGTATTATCTTGGCACCTTTTATGAAGAAGAGGAGCAATTTGAAAAAGCGGAGATTGCAATCAAACAGGCCATTAAATTAGAGCCGGACAATCCAAGATATTATTTTCGCCTGGGTGTGGTATATGACAAGTCGAATAAAAAAGAGGCTTCTATGGATGCGATGCGCAAGGTGATATCGCTGGACCCGAAGCACTCCAATGCTTTGAATTACCTTGGATATACATATGCCGACATAGGTAAGAATCTGGATGAAGCGGAACGACTTATCCTGCAAGCATTGAAATACAAACCCAATGATGGTTATATCACCGACAGCCTGGGCTGGGTCTATTATAAAAAAGGCGAGTTTAAAAAAGCGTTGGAATATTTGCAAAAAGCCATCGAAATTGTCCCGGATGACCCCATTATGCTAGAGCATGTAGGGGACGCGCATTTAAAATTAGATGATAAAACAAATGCGCTTAAGTTTTATAAAAAATCATTAGAGAATAAAGAAAAAGATAAAGAAGAACTTGAAAAAAAAATTCGCGAACTCACCGGTAATGGTTCTTAAGCCGTATGAAATGGTATCGTGTCATCATTCTGCTGGCGGCCGCCTTTTTATTTTCAAGCTGCGCGGTTTTTAAACCTTCCAAGGAATTGGAGATCACCCCTGCCGCAAAGACCACCGAAATCCGTAACCTGCTTTCTACCCTGCAAACAAAAAATGATACGCTCAAAAATTTCAAAGGAATCGGCAAGATCAAAGTTTGGCAAAATGGCATCATTAAAGTCGATCAGCGATTGGCCTGGATTGGAGAAAAGCCCGTCAAACTGAGTATCGCCGTTTGGGTTTCCGGTTATCCGGCAATAAAACTGGCCACTGACGGCAAATGGCTTTACTACCTGGAAACCCATGGCCAGAATACGGTTTTTAAAAAAACCCCCGCAAGCGATCCCAGCCTGAAAGAAATCATTTCGATTCCCATTACATCCAGCGATATCGTCATGCTTTTAGCCGGTGGAATTCCAATTCGCGAATTCAATTCAGTCGATCTGATCGAAGAAAAAGCGGGTAATGGATATGTTTTGGTTTTGAAGGAAAGATGGTGGGGCATTCGCGAAAAGATTTATTTTAACGAAAGCAGATCTCAAGTTCGCCAAATTGACGTATTTCATCGATCCGGTTCATTGATGTATCGTGCCAAAATTGAAAACATGCAGTCCGTAACAGGATATCAGGTGCCGTTTCGATTAAGACTTACAAATAATGAAGGTGCGGATTTTCAGCTGGATGTTGATCAATATTGGGCAAACGTTGAGTTGCCGGCTTCTGTTTTTGTCCTGGCGCCACCAGAGTGAAGGTACCCCAAAGCTTTTTAACCTTAGGAGTTTGTAATCGATGATTGCTGAGATCATGGCAACCGGCGAAGAGATCCGTTCGGGGGCTCTAATTGATAGCAATTCGGCCTACATCGCTGATAAACTGGGAGAAGTCGGCGTTTTCGTGGCTCGGCATACGTGTGTGGGTGATGATCTCGATTTTCTAATTTCTGCATTTAAAGAGATTGGCAGCCGGGCCGATGTCGCTGTGGTAACCGGCGGGCTGGGCCCCACATCCGACGATCTTTCAGCTCAAGCAGCCGCAGCCGCAGCAGAGGTTTCGCTTGTTCTGAATCAAGCTGCGCGGCAATCGCTTGAAAACTTTTTTAAAGAACGCAAGCGGGTTATGAATCCTGCCAGTCAAAAACAGGCCCTGCTGCCGGAAGGGGCGCAATGTTTTGCAAACCCGATTGGTACCGCCCCCGGTTTTAGTATAAAGATCGGGAAATGCCTGTTTTTCTTTTTGCCGGGCGTACCGGGTGAAATGCGTCGCATGTTATCAGATTCAGTTTTGCCCCAATTAAACCAAAACCTGGGGGCTACACGGAATTTCTACCGGGTAAAGACCCTGTCGACATTCGGGCTAACCGAATCCAAGGTCTTTGAACGCCTCGCTGGTTTAGAGAACACTTTTCCGGAAGTATCACTGGGGCTGCGGCTAAAATTTCCCGAAATCCAGGTGAAACTTTATGCCAATGGCCCCGATGAGCAGCAACTGAACGACAATTTAGAATCAACCGCTCGCTGGGTTACGGATAAGATGGGCAATAAAGTTTTTTCTCAGCAAGGCGATCCCATGGAGAAAGCTGTTGGGCAACTTCTTAGAGAAAAACAGGTTACGCTGGCGCTGGCTGAAAGCTGCACCGGAGGCTTGATTGCCAACATGTTAACCAATGAATCCGGCAGTTCGGATTATTTTGTTTTTTCCGGTATCACTTACTCGAATCAGGCCAAGATCGATATTCTAAATGTATCAGCGGAAACCATTAGAATTCATGGTGCCGTTCATGAGAATACTGCCAAGGAAATGGCCCGGGGCGCACGGAGCATCTCCGGTGCCACTTATGGTTTAGCCACCAGCGGCATTGCCGGGCCCACCGGTGGCACAAAAGACAAGCCGGTCGGTACGGTCTGTATCGGATTGGCGACCCCGCATGCCAGTGTCGGCCATCGGTTTTATTTTTGGCTCGGCAAGCGAATCATGAATAAACAGGTGTTTGCGGTGGCTGCTTTAGACGTTCTGCGCCGCGAATTGCTGGGTATTGGCCCGCCGCAATTTTAGATTGCTGTCCCGTTCTGAATTGATAAAACTGGCAGTTGATTCTTTCGTTGTTTGTTTCCAAAGGGGCATTGAACCGCAGAACACCGAACAAGGAATAATGAATGTCGAATTGAAAAACAAAAATACTTCTTACCTCTACATTCCTTGTTCGACCTGCCCGCCATCGCGAGTCGCTCAGGCGAGGCGGGCGGGTATTCGATATTCAAAAAAACCGTTAAATTTATTCAGGTATCAGGTTGACGCAAAACCAGGCAGTTGCCTGCCGAACAAAATCCTTTTGATGCGCCTGATTGCTCATGCGATGGTCGCTTTGCGGAAATACCACCAGTTTTTTCGGTTCATTGACGCGTTCATATATTTCTTTGGCATGGGATAGGGGAACGGTTTCATCGGCAGCACCGTGAAAAATAAGAATGCTCCGGATGCCGGCCAGCTGATTTGCGATATCGAATGGGTTCCTTTTAAATGGGATATCTGAATCTTTGGTCGTCTGCTGGCTGGCCGAGTTTGCCTTGTTCTGAACAATATCAGCGCTGCGAATCGGAGCCGCCCAGGTGATGACAGCATCCACCCCAGCATGTCGGGCGCTCGCTAGACAGACCGTACCGCCCATACTGCTGCCAAAAAGCCCCATGCGATCAGCCGTATCGTTTCTGGCCTTAAGCAAATTTACTGCGGCTATCAAATCTGTGCATCGCCCATCTAACGAGGTAACTTCTTCGAATGGAGCTTTACTTTCGTTGCAACCCCGGTGATCAAATCGAAAATAGGCGATATTGCTATGATTGCATTGTTGTGCCAGTTCAATTTGTTTGGGCGAATTTTTATCACTAAATAACCCATGGGAACCGATAACCACCGGCGGCCTATCAACCGGTGGCATGTGCAGGCACCCTTTGAGTAAATAATTGCCAGATACAAACGCGATTTCTTTAATGATTGCTTTTTTCTTAGAATTGACCATGGCATTGATTTGAGGTACGTTTAAAGCGGTACAGTATATGAAACTGAAAAAAAGCCAGCAAATCGAAGTTGAAATCAGCGACATCGCCTTTGGCGGAAAAGGCCTGGTGCGCATAAACGGCATGGCGGTATTTGTGGACCAGGCGGTGCCCGGTGATGTTGCTTTGATACGTATTAGCCGTAAGAAAAAGAACTATGCTGAAGCGCGGGTCA
>Ga0255055_10000803_pt1 | contig 23843 bp, 52 predicted proteins | sample JV7_2_27_MG_FD_188633 | JGI IMG/M metagenome (GOLD analysis project Ga0255055, IMG submission 188633) | Seawater microbial communities from Jervis Inlet, British Columbia, Canada - JV7_2_27 | ecosystem: Environmental > Aquatic > Marine > Inlet | place: Canada: British Columbia | collected...
CAAGAAAGAAGTTAAGCACAAAGATAGGCCACTTATTGTGATGCCCGCGATAGAACGCAACCAAGCTTGGTATAAAATAAGCGAATGCTACAAATGCTAGGGCTAAAAAGCCAAATACGATTTCCAATTGTTCCTCCAATTAAATGCTATGTTAAGTGTTATAGTGTCTGTGTACACCAACACACTAATATTATTTAGCACCTTCCCAAGAATCTACGGTCCTATGGTTTATTTGTCGGGTAGGTCGAAACTATAGGGATCATCTGTCATCACAGCATTGTATGTTCGTGGAAACATTTTAGCAAAATCTTCCCGTGTAACAGGATCGACCTCATCAAGTAATTCACTCAACGCTCTGAAATGACACAACATGTGTCTTTCTTGGTCAAGTGCTGTCGCGTATAGTTTAGATCGTTTAGTCATTCTTTCTCTCCAACAATTACTTCAATGTCCCCTACTGTTTCAGCATATTTTCTGTTGTTTCTTTCACAGCCAATTATGATGCCATTGTTAACTTCACATCGTTGACCAGTACGTAGTGTAATGATTTCACTCTCGCCCTCAATTGGTTGAGATGCACAACCAGCTAGTGCGTAGAGCACTAACAAAAATAATGCTAAAAATTTAATTAGGGTCATTATCTATTTTCTTTTTGTATTGAAATAATTTCTTTTCAACCCAAGCCATAAAACTCGCATAAATTCCAGCAAAGAAAACTAACGCACTTGCAAGTGACGTAAATAGAATTACCTCAGCAAGATTTTGATCTGTGATGTTTCCGTATTTTGCGATAAGACCACAGATTATAACGATAGCCCATGCGCCAACGATGATAGACCAAATACGAAATTGCCGACGACCGTGATCTTTATAGTCGAAATCGAAGTCACTCATCGTCGTCTGTAGTGTCTTCTTCGGCTTCCATTTCTTCTACAACCCTGTAGATGATATCCTGTATAACATGACTAGGTCGCTGGATTGAATAACGTTCGTCTCGCATTTTGTCTGCGAATAGTTTTGCAAATTTTGTTAGTTCACTCATTCTCTATTCTCTCTATTTCATCTAGCAGGTGCTGGAAAATATCCACATACTCACTGTCCTTTTGTTCTTGTGCGCGTTTAAGACCTCGTTCAGCGATGCGCCGTAGCACATCTTTATCCACGTTTATCCATCCAATCAAATATTACTTGTACTGTTTTTGAGAATATTGCGTGTACAATAAAGATAGCAAAAACAAACCACAACGGAAGGAACGATATAAACCAGCCTAGCCCTGAGTTCGGGTCAATGGTTGTTGTGCTATAGAAATCAATTGTACCATAGATACCGTAGTAGAACATTGTTACGAGTATCGCTAGCCAAATTGTTTCAGCAACCCATTCCCGCAAAGGAGCATTGCGCCAGTATGTATATACGCCACGACATCCGTTTGCTATATAGGCAGGCATTCCTTTGAACACTTCTTTCCAGCTTAGTGCGTCGTCGCTCATGCGCCCTTCAGGACAGCAGTAAAGATTTTTCTCGGATCGAGTGTCATATTCACAGGAATGATGACAGTCGATTTAAGGTTGCCCTTCTTTATGCTGTCGGCAGCATCCTTGTGCATACCGAATAGGCGCGCATGTGCAAATTCTTCTGTAAAGTCTTTATTCTTGTTCTTAATAAAGCCTCGATTAGGAGAGTAGATTACAAACGCTTCGCGATCTTGCATATCAATAGTATCAGTCATAATACTATTGTAGCATACCAACTAGTGAGAGTCAAGTCTTACGGTATAACGAATCCGTTTTCTGGAGGGGTTGGAAAGGCTGGAAATGTCGAATCCACTATTGGTGAGGGATACGTAATACCTGACGGCCCCAGCAAAGCATCACTCATTAGGTTATGCGCAGCATATGGATAGGTATAGGAGTTCTCTCCGATTGGTGTGCGTAGCGCAATACTGAAAGGAGTCCACTTGATAACGCCTCGGCTCCAGCCTGATACATCTAGTGAATAGCGTGTGTCGTTAAAATCCAAGATAGGATTTACGTCGCCATTGTTGATTAGTTCAACTGCTAGCCTGATTTTTGTATTAAATTTTATTTCGATTGCCATATATGTATTTATCTGAATTGGGGTCACGGTAAATACAAGCATGATCTCAATAATTGTCGCTTATGCAAAGAACCGCGTTATAGGTAGTGAACAAGATATTCCGTGGTACATACGTGAGGACATGCAGTTCTTTAAAAAGAGAACTACAGGAAAAATTGTTATCATGGGGCGCAAAACATATGACTCTATTCCAGAGAAGCATCGCCCATTTCCAGATCGTCAATCCTATATACTCACAAGAGATGAATCATATACAGTGGATCATCCTGATGTAACCGTGTTCACTAATTTCAAGAAGGCATTAATGCTTGCTAAACTCACAGCAGGTGACGATGAAATTATGATTGCAGGCGGTGGTGAGATATATAAACTTGCCCTTCCATATGCTGATAGAATTTATGCAACAATACTTACAGAGGATTTTGTTGGTGATGCATACTTCCCAATTCTTTCTGAAGATGAGTGGCATGCTGTCGATAGCTTGGAGGAGTTCTGGGACGAGAACCTAGATTTATTTTATAGAAGGTTTACTTACCAAAGAAAAAGGACGCCTTAGCGTCCTTTATCGTTTTGCGCTTGCCTTGGAAGCTTGTATTATTCTGCTTTTGCTTTCTTAACTTTCTTAGGACGTCCGCCTTTCTTTAGAGAAGGATCAAGAGCGTAAGCTTCTTCACGCATCTTCTTAGCATCCTCTTCCATCAAGCGAGCCTGTAGCAATTTGCTTTCGGCTGCTGCTTTTGTAGCGTCTCCACTATCGTCACCAACTGTAACAGGTTCGATAACAACAGGCTTAACGATGCCTGTTTCTGTATCAACTGCAACACCAGTGTCATTCGCTGTATCAGGTAGCTCTGCAACTGCTTCGCCGCCGCCTTCAGCTTGGATTTTACCTGTATTGATTTGCTCATTAATAATGCTTAGGGCAACTGGACGATTAGGCATTGGAACCATTTCGATTTGTTCGACAGGATACTTCTTAATAAATCCTCGTGTGTGTAGAGTGTTTAGCATTTGACCGCCATCACCGAAGCTACGACGTTGTAAAACCTCATAGAGGTTTACTGTGTCCTGTCCGTCACGACCATTAACTTCTTGCATCAATTGTTCGCCATACATATCAGGTAGTGAGTCTGTCTCAACACATAGGCAATGAGTTTCGTCATCTGGGATTTCACGGAATACAACTACTACCCGTGTACCGAGATGATTACGGCCAATGTGCTTCTTAAAAGATTCTGGCATAACCATTATTGACCTCCCTCAGCCTCTTTAGTTTGGGCTGCGATAACTTGTAGAAAGGTTGCTAGCTTGCTGTAGATTGCGCCTACTTCGCTAACTTCACTTGCGCCAAATGCGCCACGGCGAACCGCCATGTCGATAACTTGTGCGATACCTTGTAAATCAGCAATCGTCAATTGAGCACCGTCCTGTTCTGGACTCTCAACTGCTGGCTGCTCTACGACTTCAGGTACTTCCACTTTAGCTGCTTTTTTAGCTACTTTTTTAGTAGAAGTTTTCTTCTTTGCTGGTTTTGTCATTATTCTGTTTTCCTTTATATGATAAATTAGCATGTACTTTATGTACGTACTTATTTATCGCAGATAAAGGAGGCACCATAAAAAACATGGTAGGTTTTTGACTACCAGCTAATTTCCCACAGAACATTGTCAAAGTCGCCCTCGACCTCATTCTCGTACTCGTCAACGATCAACTGCATTAGCTCAAAGCCTTTGGTGTAGTCTTCGCTACCATCATAGGACATATATCGTCCATTTTCATCAGGATCGTCGCGCTCTTCCAACCACATTTTAAAGCCAAGGGCAATATAGACATCATTGCTTATCCTCTCGCTGATAAGATTCCACAATGAATCTTTGTGACTTTCTAATCGGACGGGCTCCCGCCATGACGCCTGTGCTTCCTCGTCTGAAACAATAAGGTCTGGATACTTGCGCTCAATATGACGGACTACTTGCAAGAAGTTGAGAGTATACGTAGCCTTAGGCTCTGGGCGCTCGCACTTCGAGCACCAAGGCACGTAATACATCTCTTTCTGTCCACCACAAGTGTCGCAAACTTCATCGAGATATCTAGGCATTATTCAGATTCCTTTTTGGAGGACGCATCTCAATGAGATGCTTAGGCCAAGAGATGTATGTCAACCAGCTCTCATCACGAATCGTGATAGGAAAACGTTGCCTCTTTGCCATTAGCTGGTAATAGTTAGGCTTGGTAGGAAGCTTCTTAGGACGAATGGTCTTGTTTGAACCCTTGCTGTGGTTGCACTTCTTACATGCAGCAATAATGTTAGTCCAGTTCGTCTTACCACCGTGTACCCTAGGAACTACGTGGTCAAGCGTAAGTTGACTTGCGGGCGGCTTGGCACCGCAAAGCTGACAGGTAAAGAGGTCACGTAGCAGGACGTTGGTACGGTTGTACTTGACCTGCCTGTTCCACTTCACAAATTCGCTGCACATCACGATAGAAGGCACCTTCCAAGTCACGCTAGGAGAATGTACTTCCCAGTTCTCGTACTCTTCAATTACTCGTACCTTGTCTTGATACGCAAGGCGAATCGCTGTTTCCCAGCTAACCGCTGATAGCGGCACAACTGACAATGGGTTGCCGTCTGCGTTCAAAATTAATGTGTCACTCATTTTACTATTCCTTTATTTGCTTCAGTATTATAGCAGGCACAAATCCTAATGTCAAGCTCTATGTTCGTGCATCAACGACTTAGCGGTAAAACATACGTTAAAACTACATTTAACCAATAACCGCATAGGTATGCGGATACGTCTAAGGCTGAAACCCGCATAAACATTGGGTTCATTCCTAAACGGGCACGACAGGGCTCTACTTTTTAAGGTTGAGGGTACTGCTACTGCAAGGTCCCCTAAGGGCTTTCTAATCTAGCTAAGGGAATTCTGGACAATTCTCTTGGAGGCTACATCGTATTTAGCTTCATATGCTGCGCGCCTTTTAGCACTCCATGGTCTACTTTTGTTACCACGAGCGTTAGTGTTGCCCAACTTTTTGATGCTCATTACTTCTTTTGTTTCTTCACTATGCGTCTTGCCTTTATTGCCAGCGCCGTTTGTGTTCCCGACCCTAGCATTTGCACGACACATATCTTCAGTATAAACTCTGTTTCTCAATGACTCTGTACGTTTGCGGTTTGTTTCTTCACTGTAGCAATTTGTACCAATCATATTTGTTCTATTGTAGGACTCGGGATTTGTTGCAGCCCCAGCCTCACTTAAATATTTGCCTTCAACAAGACGTATTTCGTCATTGTCATAGTCGCCAGTAAATAAAATTTCTCGGACAAAGTTCTCTTGCCCATACTTGGCTTCGGCGGCTTTTAATACTTCGCTTGAATGTTTATATCCGTCGTCAATTGTTCCTTTATGACTACCAATATACCACTTGCCGTTGACTAGGTTAGTCCACTTATAAACAAACCCAGTCATTAGATAGGGAAATCCTGGACGATTTCAGCCGTATCTGGATCAATGCCATCCTCTATTTGCCTTGCTCGTTTCTTGAGCGCAAGTAGCTGAGGGTCAATCTGGTTTCCTGTAACGAAGTATTCTGCGTTACCGAAATTTTCTGATATAATTTCTTTAATCTTCACATATTTATTTATCTAACATGTTTTAGAAAGTTCATTAGAGTAGGCGCTCACCTCACCATTCGTAGCAGTAACGGTCATGTAAAACCAGTGAGTCCCTAGTGGAAGATCACGTACAGTCCATTGAATCAAGTATACGTCATTCAATTGCTCTACGCGAGTAATCGTGGCTTGTTCCATTCCTGATGCCTCATTAATGTAAATGGTAAGGCGTTGTAGATCAGTGTGTAATAGCTGGTCACCGTTTACAAAGGTGGAAGGAATTTCCCAATCAACTATGGCTGTGCAAGTGGCTGTTGGATTAGAAAAGTTGGGCGGCGACGAGGATTTATTCCCATCGCCACCACAACCTGCCAATAACAAAACTGCCGTTATTAGAATTTTCCTCATCTTAGTTAACCTGCAATAGTGTTGGCGGCAATGGAATCTTACCAAGATCACCAGCAGTATATGTACGTGTAGTCTCATTACTGAAGGCTGATTCTTCGCCGTTAGTTGATATTGCTGTAGCTACCATATAATAAGATCCTGGAACACCAGCCACACAAAAAGCCATATCTTCTTGACTCGGTGATGGTGTACTGAATAGGATTGAATTATTATAAGGTCCGCCTGATGTGTCACCACAATATAGGCGGTAGGTGAGGACATCGCTCACAGGGATCATTGTCCCGTCCTCATACTGCGTAGGTGCCGTCCAAGTATATGTGGACGTAGGTGCTGCAATTGCCGTAGATACGGTAAAATTGAGCAGCACACAGGCTCCTAGACTCACTAGTATCGCTCTCATCTTTTTTCTCCAACTTACATAAATGCTCGCTCTAGCATTTAAGCATTAAGTATAACATAAGTCGTAAAGAAAATCAACAGTTATTTATGTGTGAGAATTGCCTTGAACATCTCTGCTTTTGTGAAGCCACCAGAGATTGGCATGAGATGCATTTGGTCTGAGACGGTTATGTTAATTATGCCATCCCTATGTTTTAGCGCGGTCTCTTCAGAAGAGAATAGAGTTGCTTGGTCAAAGTTATCGTAGAAACTTCCAGAACGTTCACCTTTTAGAATGCGAGCATCAGCCCTCATACCGTAGTACTGGCCGTCCCTTGTTATAAAGACGTATGCTGTGAATTTCATTTTCGTTCTAGCCTGGCTATAAATAGGTCTTTAGTTTTGATTTGTAATATTCGAGGGAAAGGATTTATCTTATCCAATTTAGTATATACTACTTCCGCTTCTTCTATTGTATCGAATATAAATGCATCAGCAAGTAGGTTGGAGCTAGTTATTTCATGTGCCCCGATAACTTTTTGTTCTGAACAGAAATATTTCCAAACTATAGGCGCCTTTTCTTTCCTATAGGCAACCCTTCTCCAAGCAATAACGTATTTCATTTTCGTTCGTATGGTTGGTGGCAAAATAAGCAACCATCCCAAGCTTGATCTATGTAGCTATCATAAACACAAGTCCCTATGGGAGAGGTAGGACAATCCCACGAAAAGTCACAATCACCTGTTTTGTGGAACAATGATGAATAGCTACGGTCATCATCTTCGCTTGGGAGTTTGCCATCTAATGCTTCTCGTAATAGCCTAAATCGGAAGCTCTCTAGTATACGCTCGGCCTCTATCAACTCTTGATATGCTACTGCATGAGTATCCGATAGAGCATTCTTAAAGATCTCTTTCTCATTGATCTCAATTGTGATCGTTTTAGACGTAACTGTATCGGGGGTCTTTGTGACCATCACCTTCACCTAGTATTAATTGTGCTTTAAAAATTTCGTTCTCGTCTGTAACTAGTTTGAAGTTTCTGCAATACTTATTGCAGCTATATATACCTGGTTCAAATGAGCCTGAGGACAGAACAACCTGTAATGCTTTGTCAAGTGTCGGATACCAACGCTCGTATATTTCCTGTTGTTCATCAGCAAACTGTTCTTCTTCCTCTTCGTCGTAATCATATATTTCATTCTGGGGTCGAGGATCAAGGATTTCATATACATCACCTGGAACATGTGAATTTCCAAACGGACGTTTGCTATTTACGTAAGGTCCGCCTTCATATCCCAGACAGCTACCATCATCCATATTAATATGCATCTCACGGATTAATAGTACTTGTTCTTTAGTGAGCTTGTAATACTCTTGCTCACCACTTCGTCTTTGCTCAGTTCGCACGACCGATCCTCTTTTGAAGAACCTCAATCTCTGCCGCCTGTCGCTTGTTAGGTTCTTTAACCTGCTCAAGCGTATATAGTGCTTGTACGCGACGACGTTTTAGTGCCGCAGCGCCTTTACTTACGTTTTGCCTAGCCATTACGTTTTCCTGTTCCCATGAATGTAAATAACTCTACTTACTAGTGCCGCCAACAATAGCCCACCTGAAATAAAATTGATCGTCGGTGCATCAGGTACGTGTACTCCAGCAATAAGTATAGCTGCAGGAATAAAGAATACCAGAAATCGCTTTGGCTCTTTTAAGCCATCATACCATTTATGCATTATCTTTCTCCATTATTTTAAAGAACTCAATGTGGTCTGCATCAATTGAGATTGTTCGCCTATCGCCAGGGCAACTATATAATGCACTTTGTCTATAAGTGAACCCCATCAGCCTATAACCCTCAGGGGCTAAAGCCTGCCAGTAGTCACGGTCAGCTAACGAACGCTCAATATCTTCCTGTTCATGTTTATTCCTGTTCATTCTCTTCTCCTACCTGTGGCAACAGCCATCCTTTGTGTTCCCACACTTCGTCGATCTTCCAAAATACACGACGTGCATCGGGTTTTGGGCCGTCCTGTGACGGTGCTTCAATCATAGTCTTAGCTTCGAACATTTTCTCAGCCGCATAATATGTCTCATCGGAAACATATGAGAGGTCACCAAAGCCACATAAGCTGTAGCCTATAAGCTGTGCAAACTGCTCTTGATCTTCCTGCGGGAAATCAATAACTGCTAGGTCATTCATATCAATACCGCCGTTGTCAAGTATATACCGAACTAAGGCATTCCCTTTAAACCGCAGAACGCCATGTTCGTCTAACCCCAATGGTTGGATAGGCTGTTTCATATTTCGTCCTTGAGTTGAGCGATCATAACATCCATGCATTGGTCTTTTATGATGCCTGCAAGATAATACAACTTCTTGTCTGCACGAACGAGATTGCTGTTTATTTGTCTGCTAAATTTATCGACTGTGCGATACGCCATGTTCTTGCATCGTTTTACAGGTATACTGTCCGTATCGTCAACAACCAAAAACATCATCTCTGGAAGATAAATGTTAACTGGCGGTGTGTACGTTGTTGGACGGAGACTCTCAGGTACGTCTTCAATCGCACCTTGCTGAACCTCAACAGGCTGACTCTCAGGGAAAAAGTAATCGTGACCCCATAATCCCCACGTTACTTGACCTGCAACCAAACCAATAAATACTGCAATAAAAAATCCCGTCTTCATAATTGTCCTTATCCCTTTACGCAAACGACCTGACGAAGCGTATGTACAGCCTCAACCAAATCCTTCTGTGCGTCCATTACTGCGTCAATGTCCTTGTAAGCAGCAGGAGTCTCGTCAATCACTCCAGCATCCTTACGACACTCAATACCAGCCGTAGCCTTTTCGTGATCCTCGACTGTAAACAATCTCTTAGCCGCTGATCGTGAATGTGAACGACCTGCTCCGTGAGAGCAAGAGTTAAATGAATCAGCGTTACCCAATCCGCGCACGATGTACGAACGCGCACCCATTGATCCTGGGATGATTCCGTAGTCGCCTACGCGAGCCCGTACTGCGCCCTTGCGCGTAACGTGTACGTTAGCACCAAAATGATTTTCCATTGATACGTAGTTGTGATGGCAGTTGATAGCTTCCTTAGTAATCAAGAACGGAGGCAGCTTGCGAGTTAACGCAGCAATAACAAGCTCCATCATAACCTGACGGTTGCGGTACGCAAAGTCCTGCGCCCAGCCGACAGCCTCAACGTAATCGTCGTAGTAAGTTGAACCATCTACGAGATACGCAAGATCCTTGTCAGGTAAATGGATAAAGTGTCGCTCCATTTCCTTTTTAGCAATCTCAATAAAGTAACGACCAATGCAGTTGCCTGGGTTACGTGAACCTGAGTGTAGCATGATCCATACGTCGTCGTTCTCATCCAAGCAAAGCTCGATGAAGTGATTACCGCCACCTAATGTTCCAAGCTGACGATATGTACGCTCCTCAAGGTCACGCCCCATTGACTCAAGCTTAGGATGCTTTGCAACCATAGACTTGTATCCCGTCTCGATCTGAGCGTGAGTATTCTTAAGTAACGTATTTGTCTTGTTGTGATACTTCATAGACAGGCGCTGTCGCGTATGCTGGTCGTGACCAACAGGAACAAAACGCTCGATCTCACCACGCACGTTTGTCAACGTATCAGGAAGATCGTTTGCCGTTAATGAAATGCGTACGGCATTCATGCCACAGCCTATGTCTACACCGACTGCGGCAGGAATGATCGCACCCTTGGTCGCGATGACCGAACCAACCGTCGCACCTTTGCCCAAGTGAACGTCTGGCATTGCCGCTACATGCTTATGAATAAACGGTAGCGACGCAATGTTCTTAAGCTGATCCCGAGCCTGTGACTCAAAAGGAACGCCCTTTGTCCAAGACTTGATTAGACCTTGTCCACCCAAGCCCTGCATTACTTCAAAATTATCTTTCTTAGCCATTTGCTTCTTCTCTCTTTAATCTTCGTCTTCTGATTCTTCATATGCCTCTTGCACATAAAGATGTTCTTCCCATGCTTCCTCAATTTTTTGCAGCGGTACTTCTACTGCGTCGGGCATAGGTCTGTCTTGGTAATAAGCTGTGATGTAGGTTTCAGCTTTACCGTACTCTGCTATTTCAAGATCCTCGACAATGTGATCCAAAACATAATCGCCTGAATTCTCAAAGTCATCTCGAATCTCGTGGCACCAATGTGCTACAGTGGAGCCAACTGATTTGATAAACTGCGCCTCGTCTACTCCAAACGTAATTTCGGGACCGAGGATTGCTTTACCTTTCGTAAACGTTACCGATACATTCGCAGCTATGCCTTCGTAGACGCGTTCGTCGCCGCCCACGTCTGCCAAATATACTTGTCCGTTTACTGTAATCATTCCCAAGCTCTCTCTTCGTTAAGTCCTGATTGAAGGCAAAGTAGAAAAACTTTACCCTCAACATTTTCAATTTCACTCTGCCAATATTCACAACACTCGTTCTGACGGTGAATCATTACAGGCTCTATTGTCCTGCTGTCACGTTGCATGTTGATTAATTCTTGAACATTAGCCTTGTACGTATGTTCAGCGTTATTCAATCTGCGCTGAAGATTCCGTATCTCAAGTTTCTTTGCATCTAGATCAGTTTGTGCTTGCGTTCTCATCGCATCAGCCCTCAACATCTACTAGTCCTTAGCAGCCTCTTCGTAATGTACGGTCTCGCCAAACGGTGCTTCAATCTCAGGGTACGTATGTACCAAAAATACCGTCGGGCACCAGTGCTCGTCACCCCAGCCACCACACGGGCAACCGTCAGTTGCTACGATGAGTTGGTCAGGAACCAAATCCTCTTCCTTCATCATCGCCCAGTTGCACTCAAAGTACGTGCCACCGCCGCCTTGCAGTTGAAAGTCGTCAACTTCGTCAATCGTGTCAGGGCCGTACTCGTGAATCTTGTACGTCTCTGTGTCAAAACACCAAGCCCGCAGCCTAAAGTCTGCAAACTGTTCCATAATGCCCTTGACCTCACCCATAATGTCTCGCAACATTTGATTGCTCATAGAGCCAGATGTGTCAATTGCAATATCAACGCTAACCATGTCGTCGTTGTCCATTGCAGGCAAGTAGTAATTGCTGCTCATGCTCTTACGCGACTGGCGCATCCAAGTATAATCTGACTTCAAAGTTGACTGTACAACATTGTTCAAATACTCGCGCCAGTCAATCTTGCTGTCTGTCCATTCGTCGATCAGTTGCTTAACGCCCATCGGAACGTTGCCTGCCTGACCGCTTGCAGTTTCAGCTACCTTTGCAGCGTCCATGACCGCTTTACGTATTTGGTCAGGGATACGGTCTAACTGTTCTTGAGAGATCGGGACAGGGCCAGTCTTGCCGCTGTGATCCTGTCCAGTGCCGCCACAAGATGTGCATTCGCCATCTTCGCCGTCACCTTTACCAGTGCCGCCACAATCTTCACATTCACCTGCTTCGCCGTCACCTTCACCTGGGCCTGAGTTCGGATCCATGTGCATGTCGTGTCCTGACTGACCGCTGTCTCCGTTTTCTTCCTTGTCCTTCTTCAGAAGCTCATAAACTTCCTCGGACGGCATGCCTCTGTACTTCTCTTCACAAAGTACACCTGGCTGGCCTGCAAATTCTTTCTTGAACTTCTTGTAGCCTGCTGGATTGATTTCCTTCAACAGTTCTTCAAACTTCGGATCCATCATCGTCTGACTAGACGGGAATGAACCAATGCTGAGGTCTTTCAGTTCAAGATTAATAACGTAGTCGCCTGCCATGTTGTGCAGCATTGGATCGCGACCGTCGCGTCGTGTTTGGTGGTCATAAACGTTATGCATCACTTCGTGAGCAATAACGAACTTTGTTTCATCAAGCGAACAGCGATCAATAAAATCCCTGTTGTAATACATGTGAACGAAATCGGTTGCAGCCGTCGGACACCATGCAGTTGCATCAATAAGTTTGAGGCGCATTGCGAGGACGCCGAGGAATACGCAGTCGTTATGGATAAAGTCAATACGGGCTTTAACCAACTTTTCTTCTGGGGTCCACTTCTGTGCCATTTGTGCCATTCCTCTCAGTTTATATTCATATTATACGTGTTTCTGGCCCTAACGTCAATAGCTGACGCCACTTATATGCCTAAAGATATCAAACACTTACGATTAATTTGATGCTGTAGAATCAATGACTTACAGGGCCTGTAAGTTGTTGAAAGTTTAAAAAAAGCCGCCCTCGGAGCATAAGTCCTTAGGCGGCTCAGGGCGCAAGTCACATTGCACCATTAAACCTTAAGCCGTGCTGACGATCCACTTCTGATACTCTTTGTAGAACTTCGTAAACGTCGGAGTCTCAGAGTTGAATTCAATCGCATACTTGCGAAGGGCAACAACCGATCCCATGATTACCATTTCTTTGGTAAAGTGAGGGTTAGCTGCAGGACCGCCCATCATGAAGGCGAGGAAAGTATCAGTAACCTTGTCCCAATCCTTCGACGTCTTCTTGTCGTCACTCTTGTACTCATCCTGCATCTGCTCTAATACGTAGCACATGCCGATCACCAAAGAGTATTTAGCAGAGACATCCACATCCTTGTCTGCTTTCAGGGAAGTTACGCGACCCTCAAGAATGTCACGCGGATCAGGCAGCTTGCCCTTCAGGCGTCGATGCTGCATGAATTCACCTGCAAGACCGAGACCGACTGTGCCAGCAACCATAGACTGGTTGAGGTTTTCAGGCAGGTTGTCGTCAAGCAGTTCGCCTACAAACGTCCAGGAGCGCGGCGTAGCAAATGCCTTGCCACTCTTGCGCGGGTTGAAGTCGAACAGTGCGTGATTGTGTGCGGTCAAGTAACCGATAACATCAGCGTTAACGCGGTGCTTGATTGCCCAATCCTGCCAGTCGTTAAAGTTCTCTTTCATTTCAAAGTGAACAAAACGGTTAGCAAGTGCGGAAGGCATGCGGAAAGTTACAGCCTTATCCGTTTCCCTGTTACCAGCAGCAACAATGCTGACGCCAGCAGGAAGATGATACTCGCCTACTCGGCGGTTCAGGATAAGCTGGTATGCAGCGGCCTGTACCGACTGAGGAGCGGCGTTGATTTCGTCGAGGAAGAGAATAGCATTGTCCATGCCACTGCCTTCTTGCGGAAGCTCACTCGGAGCCGCCCACTTCATCGTCTTGGATTCATGGTTGTAATAAGGGATGCCCTTAATGTCAGTCGGCTCCATGAGCAGGAGGCGAAGATCAATTACGGGACGTTCTTGGCGGTCACCGATCTGTTGGATGATGTCCGATTTACCGATTCCTGGCGGTCCCCAAATCATGCACGGACGATCTACTTCCATGCAGCGTTCGATTACCTGGATTGCCTCGCTAGGGCGTACGGCGTTGAATTCAGCGTTGAGGTCTGTTTGTGCCATGGTGCGTTCCTTAGTAATGTGACTTGCTATGAATCATTTCTTAGTATGTGTATTATACGAGCATTGCAACCAAAATGCAACCACTATATTCCTTTTAGAAACAAGTGGTTACGTGATCTCTAATAATATCAAGCACTTATAAGTTATTGATCTATAAGGGAATAGAAAATTTTTCCATAAGAATGGCGCCGAGCGGCGCCATTCATGCAGAGGTTGTGACAGAATTAGGCCGTAGCTTCTTCTTCTGTTGCGTCTTCAACAATCTCAAGGTTAGTGCCATCTTCGGCTGGGGTCGCTGTTGCAGCAACCAACTCTTCGTACAGTGCTGGAACAGCCTGTGCGATTGAGAAACCGCCTTCAATGTTGCGCGTAATACCGTTCACCGTCAAGGTGATATTCCACCTGCGCTGAGTAACGGTAGGACGTACTGCAAATGTCGTTCCGATAACCTCACCGTCAAGCAAAAGTTCCCATACTGGCATTGCATCGCCTGAGGTAGGACATACCCGCGTCTCTTCTGTTTTACGTCTTGTGATTTTCGCCATTATGGTTCTCCTGTATATAATGGTACCAGTTTCTATACTGTTACTGCATACTATACAGCACTCAACAGTTTATGTCAACCACAACATGTCTAATGGAATCAACAACTTAGCGCAGGATGGCGGTAAGTGCTTGAATTAGTTGGACTTCTTTTCGTAAATTTCACCAAGCCAGCGTTTCACATCCCCGCCCTGTAGCTTGAGCAGGAAGGATTGCTTCATTGTGAATAGATATAAAGTAGATTGGTTGGATGGTAGGAAGTAAGGCCAAGCCACATGATTTTTTAAGGTCATCAATTCTCGGCCTGTTAGTTTTTCTTCTAGTGGAAATTCTTCGTGATCGTAGATATCACGACAGGCTCGGTATCCCGCCCAGCGCAAACGTAACGAACTGACTGATTGGAACATAGCAAAATCAAGTTCTTCGTCTGTCCCAACATGACCAGCTTCACGTAATTCATCTATTATGAATTTCTTAAGAGCTATGCCGTGTTCATCAAGCATCTTCTTGAATTATCTCTCCGTCCTTGAGTTTCCAGACTTGGAATTGATCCGTTTTGAATAGTTTGTTTAGGCGCTCCGCTAGATTAAATGCGTGACCAGGCGCCGCAAACGCGGTCTTCTTGTATTTAGGTCCAGGATAGTTTACTAGTGAATTGAGTGTGCGCAGATTAATAGGTTCGCCTTCTAAGTAGACGGCGTAGATATGGCTGGCCTTCAAGACCTGTTCACTTTTGTAGGTCTTAGGGTCAGTATATTCTAATTTAACTGTAGGGCGTGGCCTTGCCATGTGTATGCTCCTGTATGAATTATAATAGTATTTATCTATTTCATACTGGAGGTAGCAAGTTCTGATTCTATAAGTTCCGTAAATCCACCGATATGTTTGTCGCCTAGGAAGATTTGAGGGACAGTCCTTAGGTCTGGATTTTCGGTCATAAATTTGGTTAGGTCTTTGGCTATGTCGAGACTAACTTCGGTAAATGTGTAGTCTCTTTGTTTGAGCCATATCTTAGATGATGTACAATATGGGCAGCGTTTCTTGGTGTATACTATGATTTGATCCATTATAATCCTGCTGGTTGTAGTTCTACTGCAATATTTATAATCTCACCATCTCAGTAAACTTATATGTTTAAAAATCACGACCAACAATGTCAATTGACATTGTTTCTTTTTGTAGGAGTTCGATCTCTAGCTGGTCTATACGTTCTTCTAATTTAGCTATTTCTTTTTCTAATTCTCTACCCTCTGCAACGCTAAGTGTTAAGGTAGGTCTTTTGAGACGTATTGTGTTCCGTACTTTTGTTTTAAAGTTGTCGATTTCTTGCGCCATATTCGCTTCCTACGTGTACTATTTATCGCTTCTCTTTATTCTTGCATATGGTTAGGTGACCCTTAGCTTCTAATTCATCTTTGAATGGTCCGATGTGTTCGTACTTTTGTAGTGTAGAAAGTTTAGGAGAATATGCATCAGCCCAGCCCTTCGGAAACTTAATACAGTAATACCCTGCACAATGATAGACTTTACTTGTTTTAGTTTTAGTGTATAATGGTAGATCTGAAATCTCGTCCTCGGGATCAGCCTCAAACGGGGTATCAAAATCTACTGGGAAACCTTTTACTGTATGTTGTGTGTCGGTTGTCAGCGATGTGACGATAACATTATCGAACACAGGCTCAGCAAAGAATTCGCTTACTTCATCCTTATCAGAGAAGCCGACCTTGCCGCCCTTTGATAATAGCGTAAATGAACCATCTGTCTTGCCACTAAGTAGTCCGATCTTCTCCTGTTCTTTTTCTGTGATAACTAACCAACTGCTGTCTGTTATTTCTTTTAATTGTATAATCATTAGGCAATTTCCTTTTGCACCTCGATCAAGTAATCCCTATAAGGTGTGTTTAACATTATAGCATACTCGTCGGGATACTTACTAATATTTTTCAAGTCCCACATACTACAGAACTTCATAAAATTAATGCCAACGTTTGACCGTCGATCCTTAACTGTCTCATCTATAATAGACTGCACTAGCATTTCTTTAACTTCTTCAGGCTGCATGTGCAAGTCGATAAGCGAACGATTGATATTGTAACGGTCTTTTACTGTATTCAGTTTGCCATCTACATCTGTCCATGTCTGTAGCATAAAGTTGTTCCAATCATATGCTCTAGCATTACGATCTGCAAATGCTTCTGTTATACCTGATTTGTTTTTGCTGCCCTTGATACGAGCACCTGGGTAAGCAGGGAAGATGTTGTCTGATTTGTCGCCACGTATGCATTTAAGGAACATTGCAAACTCTGTCCAATCTTCTATTGGTTGTTCAAAGAATCCGTCGGGCTTGCCGACTTTAATCTTACCATCACTCTTTACTTCAAATTCAAGTTTGTAACCTTTGTCGTTGTATGCCGCATTATGCGTGAAACGATTGTTAGTAACACCGTTGTATATTTCAACATTAGGCGCTAGTAGTTGAACAAAGTCTGAGTCTGAACTAATGATGATATGGTCATTGTCAGGATGTAAGTCAATCCATGTAGCAATGAGATCATCGGCCTCACCTATAGGACATTGCAATACTGTTGCATTTGTTTTCTCAAGTATGAATTTGTTTAGTTCGTTATATGCTTCAAAAAATAACTCGTCGTCGTCGCGCTCGCGCTGTGATTTAGCTAGTTGTGCGACTACACGGTTGGCCTTGTACTTCTCATATGCAGCCTTGCGCCAGCTATGTCCATCCAAGCAATATACAATATGCTGTCCGCCTAGATCGCGATAGCCTTTGCGTAGCGAGTTGAACATGATATGTAAGGCCATGCCAATGCGCGTATCAATGTCACCGTTATGAACGACATGTTTTGCGCGATGAAACATGTTCAATGCGTCTACAAGAATGTACTTTTGTTTTTCACTCACTATCTACCTCTCCGTCATCTACTTCAGGCTTAGGTGCTGGCTTGATTATAACATCTTCATGCATGTGTGATGGCTTTGCTTCCTCTTCGGACTCAATACCCATTGCTTCCTCAAAGTCGCCAATGCCCGCATAAGCCTCTAGCGCAATGTTACGACATAACTCATTGAACCAATCGTTAACTGTGTCTTCTGAATCAGGGTTAGGGCCGTAGCCATGTTCCTCAAGCTTTTCTACAAACAAGTCATTCCAATCTAGCTCTACACCACCGTATTTAGGATTATCAGGATCAGTTTGTATCTTGCTAATGAAAACCCAGGGCTCGCCCAATAATGTTGCGCGTTCCTTTTCATATTCTTGGTCGCTACGTTTCTTGTATTCTTTTTTAAGGTCTAGCAATGCTACTTTAACATCTGTCTTAGGCATGTTGTTGACGTTTACTTTTATAACGCCTTTTGCAAGTTCGTAATCATCAATCTTACCTTGCCTGTGATCGAGGTCTAAATGCGCAATCTTTTGCTCACCTTCACTTCGCTCATTAATATTAATGTCGATTTTCTTGCGTAAAAGTTCTGTGCCCTCAAGCTCAAACTCAGCTTGCGCCATCTCTAATGATTTTCCCTTTAATCCCCAATGTGCTGGGTACCAACTAAATGGTATAATTCGTCTGCTCATTTACTTTTCCTATGCTGTTCCGTCAAGTTTAAACTTGAAGTATTCTTTTTCTGTTATGTCTTCTCGTAATACGGTGTCTGTATACCTTCCATTTTTATAATAGATACGAAGGATCTGTGTGTACATGCCGCCCTCGCGTCGTTCCCACACATAATTGCCGCCATATGTTGTTCCAAATTCATCATTCATCTGTCTTTACTACCGTTAGCATTGGCCTATTACTAGCACCAAGCTTCTCCTCAATTCGTCTAATCATTCGTTCGTACTTCCACCAACGATCTGTGCCTTCTTCTTGATTGACTTGCTCCATCAATAATGCAAACCATATAACAAAAAGTTCGTTATCGGTAAACATTAAGTACCAATCTGATTACCCCATATGTACGCATGTACTCGCGCTGATACGTTATAACCTCTTCTGATTGTTTCTTCGACAACTTCAACTGCGTCAAAATCTTCTTGTGCTTCTACTGTAGCGCCAACGGGCATGATCCATATAGGCCAATGTACGCCAGCATTACGGAACAAGTCAACTGTCTCTTCAAGTTCTTCCCACGCCTCTGGTTGATTACATACAACAAACTTTAGTTGTCCGTGATCGCTAACATCCTGATAACGTTTTACAGTCATTGGGTGGATAGCTTTTGCTGCTCGTTCTCCACTTGTAAGTCGTAGCTTAGGTGAACATGACCAGAACCAATCGCCACCACTACGCTTATACGACGCAACTAATTGTGCAAACTCATCTGTTATGATTTGTGTGCCATTTGTTTCAATAGTAATATTGATAGGCAAATTGCCACGCTTTTCAAATTCTTGTAACACTTCGATTTGTGCTAGTTGTGTTCGTTCAATCATTGGCTCGCCACCAGTCATACATAGGTGTACGTCTTTAAGTTCGCGGCCATTGTTTAATATGAATGAGCCGTCTTTGTTGCCCCTAAATGTTTTTAGTTCGTCTTCCAATGTGTCTACAATTTGCCCTGCTGTCTTGTCAGGGCATAAGTGTCTAAACTTCTTGCTCCAACTATAACTAGAGTCACAACCATATTCCCAAACAGGCAGGTCTTCAATACGCTTAACAGTAGATATATCAAAGTCTTTATAAGGTAAGATATGTGTGCTACGCTTTTCAGGAATCTCTTGCCCGAATCCGCTGCATTGCAGATTACAGAGGAACCAGCGAAGCCATACAGTTGGCGAGCCCGTGAACTCGCCCTCGCCTTGAATTGACGTAAATATTTCGCTATATTTGTATTTGTTACTCATCATTTGTTTCCATTTTTTCCACTGTAATACATGACCCCGCAAAATTTAATTGATCCTCAATGAACTCTACACAAGCTGCGTCGTGTTCTTCTTCAGTCTCGTATCCATCAAGCCATAAATCAATTACAAATTTTGTCATGTTCTTGCTGCTTGGACTTCGATAATGCGAACATCAATCATAGATTTCCACGCATCCTTTGTTCCATCTTCAAGCATTTCTGTTATTCGTTCAAATTGATCTACGTCACAGTCAATAGACTCAAACGCTACATTATCAATTCCTGCTTTCTGTAATGCATTAAAGAGCAAGATGCCCATGCTTGTTCTGCCTGTGCCTGCTTTTCCTGTTATTGTTATTTGTAATTTGTGTTTCATTTTCTTTTATCCTAATGCCTTTTTTTCTGCTTTTGCTTCTTTATATTTTCCGTGCCAAAAACGTTCATGTGCATAATATGTGCCCATCTTAATTGCTCGATCTATTAATCCAATCCCAAGCCCAATATAGATATTTCCAGTAATAGCCCAACCAACAAGTGTTGTGATTACAACGGATATTATAGTCCATGTAATTACTTTTTTCAATTGTATTTTTTGGCTTGTCTTTAAATTCATTTTACCTTAGCATATACATCTTCGCTCACGTTTTACACCTATGCCCAATACACTTAAAACAGCACGGGCATAATCGCCCCGCTGATAATTGATTCCCTTACCAAGTAGAAATTCAAAGTCTTCTTTCTTTCCACTACACCAGCCATTGTCAGGGTTACGCACCCATTCCAAAACATCGTAGTCGCATTCTACTTCACTAAAGGGCAACCATTGTACAGGCAACGGATGTACAGGATGTATTAGATTCTGTAACTGTTCTGTTGCTTGGGCTTCGGTCAATATCATTTTATACCTTTAAGCTTATCTATCATTATACACTTTCTTACTACGTCTGTCAAGACTTCAGGAGTAAGTGGAGCATTTTCAGCTTCACTAATTAACGCTTTTAATATACGTGCTTCCCATTCTTCTCTGCTTTGTTTTATAGCAGCAATTTTCTCAACTGACCGAGTGATAGCCTGTGTAAACATTTCTGCTGCATCGTCAGCTTTATCCTCTTGATGCCAAGTTACCTGTCCGTTACTGGCGATAGATAATATTTCTTGACCGTTACTGTCTTGTATGCTCACGATGTCAGGTGGATTTTCAAAAGTTTGGATATAGTAGTCTGTGTTTTCTTTAATGTCCCACACGCCGTCAATTGGTTCAGACATGATCCTCCCTAGGTCGCGTCTTTACTACGCCTTCAAATTCATCTTCATTTACATACCAACCTGGGCGATCTGGTTCGTGACCATTGTTGCGTAACAATGCCATTTGATCTTTTGTTAGGTAATACATGCGACCAAAATCCTCTGGATGAATTGTGGCTTGGCTTAGTAGACGTAATGCATTATTCATGTTGCTGTCATCACCAATTGTTTTCATCATACGTGCAACAATATACATTATACAAGCTATGAAGCCTGCTATTAATAAAATAAATCCTATTACAATTAGTCCTGCTATTGTTAGTCCTGCTATAAATTCACTCATTTTTTATTTTCCTCTCCTAATGCTAGTTTACGTATGAAGTCATAACGATCATATGCTTCTCGTAATGTGGCGCTTTTCTCTAAGTCCTCTGTAGATGGCGACCTAGCTAGCGCCATTGCCTCTCCCAATTGTTGTGCTATATCTGTATTTATTTTTATAGCTTCAACTATGTCTGTTGTACATGCAACAAACGTAGAAGTAAGTCTATCGACTTTACTTTCTAGTGCTGAGAGTTCATCTAAAATTTCTTGTTGTTCGTCGCTCATCTCATTCCACAACTGTCATAGTTTCTACGCAATAGTCGTTTTCTATTGTGTACATCTTCATTATACCTGTCTTGCACCACGTATGCTTCGCGTTGTCTATATGATCTTTCCTGACAATACAAAATATCTGGCAGTTTATACAAGTCTTTCCATCGACCAGATTTGTCTTGTAGATAGTGGACTATCTCATGTACAATGATGCTTTTGAAATACGGGTCCTTACTATCTTTGAATTTTTCATCAACCTCAATAACGCCACTATTATAATCGTTATATGCGGCCCTTACATTACACGGCCTTTCAATTGTGTCTACACCTTTACACAAGATCGAGTCTACAAAATATTGATGTGTTACATATACAATTTCTGGCGGTTTGTCAGGCATTGGATAACCAGTATAAAATACTGCCCATGAAAGTAGATATATTATTAGTTCATTACTCATAACATCCAGGTAAGCATTACCATTTGAAGACACAGTAGAAACCAAGGTTCCTGTAATGCCGTTGCCCATGTCTTTCCTAATTCTATTATAGGGTCTATTGGCTCACTATAGGGGTTGATAGGTATTGACATATCCGCCATTATTCTTTCTCTCCACAAAGCTTCTCTATAAACTTGTATTTAGTATACGCATCTTGTAGCGTTTTAAATTGTGCAAGCTTTTCAGGATCAGGTTCTTCTAGTACAGCAAGACGATCAGCAATTTTTTCGATCATCTTTTCCATATGCTCCATTCTATTCTCTTGTGTTGTTTGTATGTCTTCCCAGGAATTACCGTTAAAGTAAAGAGTTGTGTTGGAATCTGATGTTACCCATAGGTCACCAACATCGGCACTGTCGTTACTAACCGTAAGCTCGCTGATTTTATAATCAGCCACTGAATATTACCTCAACAGCATTATCGAAGTGAAAATATTTTGGCACTTGATTCTTGTTAAAGTCGTTAAGGTCTTGCTTGTATAGTTCGTAGCCTTCCATCGTATCCTTAACATGTTCGATCATGTCTGTCTTGTGTGAATCATACCATGAAAAATCTTTTGTCCAGTTTGATGGATACAAGAATTGTGGATAGCCCTCGAAGATTTCTGTGTAGCTCAAACGATCAGGAGCCATCGGAATTGCACCACTAAACGGACCCTCAATACATGTAGAGATGCCTAGTGTTTCCTGCAAGTTTGCAGAGAATATAATCTTAGCCTCGCCCAATAATGTGTGGAACTCATGCTTAGTTAGCTCTTGATCCTGACAAACAATCCACTCGTATTCGGGCATGTGTAATGCAAGGTCATTGAAGATGTCAACTTGCTTCTCTGGTGCAACACGGTGTGGGAACAAAATCAAATCACGTTTCTTTAGATTTGTATATGGTGCAAGTGTCTCAGCCATGTATTCCATAGGCCAACCTGTTTGACAATACTTCTCTTCTTGTTCTTTTATAGTCAATTCTGATTCATATTTATTCCTTTGACTAATGCGGAACACGTTGATCTTGAATAGTTCAATATGGAATTCTGTTGCAAACCAATTGTAGTCTACTGCATGGAATACAGCCCTCTCAAAACAGTTTGTCCAACGCTTATCTTTAATCAGGCGACCTAAGAAATCCTGCGGATCATAACTACCAGCATGCCACAGCGCATGTATAACAACAGGAATCTGTAACAACTCGCTCATGTACTTGAGTTGCATAATTCCAGGATGCCACGCATCTGCAAATATAAATTGGTCGCCTGGATTAACCTCGCCCTCAGAGAACATTTGAGACACTTGTGTTAATTGATTATTCTTATACACGTTTGTCTGCGCAAAGTTTAGGAAGGCTCCAGGCGTTGCCTTCAACTCTGCTTCTCCGCCAGAGATATTGATTATCTCAACATCGGGTCTATTCCTGTCGACGGCTGCTTTCTTAAGCAGGGTAGGAATATGTCCTTTCCATTGGCATGTGTAGCGTGTGGGAACGGACTCAAGGTCTATAATAAAAATTTTCATTCGTCATCTCTCCTACTTATGAAGTGGGAATTGCCATTATAATCAACTACCGTGCAAGATCCCTGAAAAAGCTCTTCAATTAATAGCTCACCAAGTTCTAGTGCTTGGTTTAACAATTCCCAGGGCTCCTTCGGGAACCTCGGATAGTTTATCAGATTTACTACTATGCCTGTTTCGTTGCCCATAGTATAAATGTATTCTTCGTCACTAATACTGATACACGCACCTTCCATTACATATTCTTGCAGAACTTTCCTTGCATGGGTTTTGTCACCTGCAATGTAAATTTTAATTACGTGTGTTTTACTTTGTATTGTTTTCATTTTGACCTAGTGTTAATGCTTCGATCATCTTATATTTCCTATAAGCTTCCCTCAACGTCTTGTGCTTCTCCAAATCTTCTCGACTTGGCTCGTCACTTTCAAGTAAAATCCCTAATGTATGTATTGCTTTTTTAATGTCTCTTATCTCGCGCATCATTTCATCACGCAAGCGTTCTACGTCACTTTTTGGTTTGAGTTTATCTTGTTGCTGGTACTCCCTCATTATTTTTTCTAATTCTTTTCGTGCCTTTTCATTTGCTGCCTCTGTATTAATTTTTTCTTTCTCGTCAGGGGAAACCCAAATATCTTTTGGCCTCACGTTATCGTACCAATCGCGTTCCTGA
>Ga0255055_10000804_pt1 | contig 23816 bp, 23 predicted proteins | sample JV7_2_27_MG_FD_188633 | JGI IMG/M metagenome (GOLD analysis project Ga0255055, IMG submission 188633) | Seawater microbial communities from Jervis Inlet, British Columbia, Canada - JV7_2_27 | ecosystem: Environmental > Aquatic > Marine > Inlet | place: Canada: British Columbia | collected...
GCATTTCTTAGCGCTGCTTTTACTGTCTTTGTGGCCGTACCACCAATTGAGGTCCTTCGATCGATCATTTGCTGTGTCGCCAGATAGTCAAAAATGTCGTCTTCGATTTGAGGTGCGAATTTCTGCAATTGTTTTATCGTAAGATGATGAATTTCCTTCTTCTTTTTTAACGCAAAGCTTACGGCCTGACCGACACAGTGGTGGGCTTCTCTGAAGGGCATACCCTTTGTAACCAAATAGTCAGCCAGGTCGGTTGCATTTTGATACCCTGTTGAGGCTGCGTTTTGCATCCGACCATGCTTTATCTGTATCTGTGGAAGCATTTGGGTATACACTTCAATACAGGCCGCCAATATATCGGCTGAATCAAACAGCAACACTTTGTCTTCCTGCATGTCACGATTATATGACAACGGCAGTGCCTTCATGAGCGTCAACATGGCCGTCAAGTTGCCGAATACACGACCGGTCTTGCCTCTTATCAGTTCCGGCACATCAGGATTTTTCTTCTGTGGCATGATACTGCTGCCGGTGGCAAATGCATCGGGCAGTTCAACAAAGCCAAACTCGGCTGAAGACCATATAATCAGTTCTTCTGATAATCGGCTTAAGTGCATCATGCAAATAGCGGCGGCGGATAAAAATTCAATAATGAAATCCCGGTCGGATACTGAATCTAAACTATTGGCTGAAACTTTCTTAAACCCAAGCAGTTCGGCCGTGTATTTTCTGTCAATAGGATGCGGCGTTCCGGCAAGAGCCGCACTGCCCAGTGGCATCACATTTATGCGTGCCAAACAATCCTCCAGACGTTCCGTATCCCTTGAGAACATTTCGTAGTAAGCCATCAGATGATGCGCCAGCAGGATCGGCTGAGCGCGCTGAAGATGGGTATAACCCGGCAGCACAGTTTCAATATGGCGTCTGGCAATATCCACCAGTACATTTTGCAATTTCAACAGAAGATGGCTGATGGAATCGACTTGATCTCTCAGATACATGCGCACATCCAGTGCCACCTGATCGTTGCGACTTCTGGCGGTATGCAGTTTCTGTGCGGCCTTCCCCACGATTTCACCGAGTCGTGATTCGATATGCGTGTGGATATCCTCCAGTCTGTCGCTAAACTGAAATGTTGCTTCGTCTATTTCCTTATGGATGGTCTTAAGGCCTTTGATTAATTTGCGGGCCTCTTGATCGGATATAATGGACGCTTTTGCCAGGGTTTTGCAATGCGCAATACTGCCCTGAATATCATAAGCGTACAAGCGCCGGTCGACATCAATTGAAGACGTAAAAGTGTCGACAATTTGCGCTGTTTTTTCCTTAAAGCGTCCGGTCCAAAGCTTTTGTGACATGGTTATATCGGTATTAGAGTCTTAGTTATGAATTCTTTGCATTTTATGGAAAAACTTTTTTATCACGAAAGCACGAAAGGAAAAAAACACGAAAGAAAAGAAAAATTTCGTGCTTTGAAAATTTCGTGTTTTCGTGATTAATCATTTTGGGCTCTCCGATAAATCGGGATTTACGCTTCTCTCCAACCGGCTTGTCCGGGTTAGTTATCGGTTTCGAGCAATTTTTGAATTCGCAATCTTAAAGCGTTTAGACGAATAAAGCCTTCGGCATCTTTTTGGTTATATACATCGTCGTCTTCAAAGGTAGCAAAATCTTCCCGATAAAGAGAATGCTCGGATGCACGCCCCAGAACGCGACAATTCCCTTTGTATAATTCAAGACGCACTTTCCCGGATACATTCTGTTGGGTCATATCAATCATATTCTGCAGAATTCTCATCTCGGGTGCTAACCAGAAACCATTGTATATCAGTTGCGCGTATTTGGGTATCAGTGAATCCCGCAAATGCATGACCTCACGATCCATCGTAAGGGACTCCAACGCCATGTGACCGGCCCGCAAAATCGTACCGCCGGGCGTTTCATAAACACCGCGAGATTTCATCCCCACAAATCGGTTTTCGACAATATCGATCCGGCCAACGCCGTGTTTACCGCCATAGGCATTTAGTTCTTTCAGCAGATTCGCCGGTGTCAGTTCATTTCCATTTAGATTGACCGGATTGCCGTTTTGAAAGATCAACTCGATAATTTCGGGTGTATCCGGTGCCTGCTGGGGTGAAACCGTCAGCCTAAAAATGTCTGCGGGTGCTTCTGCCCATGGATCTTCCAATATGCCGCCTTCATAACTGATATGCAAAAGATTGGAATCCGTGCTGTAAGGTTTGTCATGGGTGGCTTGAACTTCGATACCATGCTGGCCTGCAAAATCCATTAAGGCGGTGCGCGAATTTAAATCCCACTCCCGCCAGGGTGCAATGATTTTGATGCCGGGATCATGCGAAAGATAACCCAGTTCAAAGCGAACTTGATCATTGCCTTTCCCGGTGGCACCGTGACTGACGGCATCCGCCTTTTCGCGGTGGGCGATCTCTATCTGGCGCTTTGCGATCAGCGGCCTGGCCAGAGAAGTTCCTAGTAGATACTGTCCCTCGTATATCGCATTGGCACGGAAGGCTGGAAACACGTAATCCTTAACAAAGGTCTCCGTAAGGTCCTCGATATAGGCCTTTGTGGCCCCGGTTTTATAAGCATTTTCCTTGACCTGATCAAGGTCATCTTCCTGGCCGATATTGGCTGAAAAAGTAATAACCTCACATTGATAGGTTTCAATAAGCCACTTTAAAATAACCGATGTATCCAGCCCACCGGAATACGCCAGCACTACTTTGTTGATCTTAACAGTCAAAATAAAAACCTCCGCTTTAGGTTAGTCCGCCTTTGGCGGATTGAGCCTTTTGAAATCAGAAGACCACTCATTTTATTCTTTGCGGGCAAACGGGCCAACAGGCTCAACCCAAATAATGTGAATACTTTGAAATAGCTCACAATGAAGCTGTTGGCGATAATATTTTATTAAGATAGATTCTATTTATTTATCAGTATATCCAGTATAGCCTTGTGCATGTGAAGCTTATTTTCGGATTGATCCCAAACAACGGAATGGGGGCCTTCCAGAACCGCTTCGGTAATTTCTTCCTCTCGATGGGCCGGTAAACAATGCAGGACAATGACATCTTTAGCAGCATTTTTCAAAAGCGCTGCATTCACCTGAAAGGGAGCAAAAATTTCCTTGCGGGCTTCCTGTTCAGCCTCCTGTCCCATGCTGGCCCAGACATCTGTATTGACTACATCCGCATCCTTAACCGCTGCGATTGGATCCGCATTAAGGGTAATCCTGGCCCTGGGTTTTTGGGCGGCGCGGCTTAAAATCTGTGCGTCGGGCAAATAGCCTTCAGGGCATGCCAGATAAAGCTCAAAGCCCAGGGCCCCAGCCGCATTGATCCAGGATTGGGCCATATTATTGCCGTCTCCCACCCATGCGATCTTTAAATTTTCATAGGACCCTTTGTGCTCAATGACCGTCAGCAAATCACTTAAAACCTGACACGGATGATAGGCATCCGTTAAAGCGTTTAGCACCGGGATGCTGGCAGATTCCGCAAATTCCTGGATCACCTCCTGCGAGAAAGTCCGGATGGCCAGGGCATCCAGATAACGGGAAAGGACCCTGGCGGTATCTTGTATGGGTTCAGCTCTCGACATTTGCGTATCTTTGGAGCTGATAAAAAGCGGCGAGCCGCCCAGCTGTATCATGGCGGTCTCAAATGAGACTCGGGTACGCGTTGATGGTTTATCAAATAGAAGCCCAAGGCTTTTACCGGCCAGCAATGGTTCGGCAATGCTTTTCTTGTGTTTATCTTTAAGCTCAATCGCGCGCTTAAAAAACACCTCAAATTCTTCCTTAGCAAGATCGGCCAGCGTCAGCAGATGTTTGCTCATAAATACACCCCTGAGTTTTAATGTTATTACCTGAATTTTGCACGAGGTAAAAAGATTCCTATCTGTTTTCATGCAAATTTCAGGAAGATACAGCTTCAGTCAATATCCCATCGAGGCACTCAATCAGCTGATCAATTTCATTTTCGGAAATGATCAAGGGCGGAATAAATCGTAAAATACGATCCTGGATACAATTTATTAAAAAGCTGTTTTGCATGCATTGCTTTACTACCGGCGCACCGTCCATTTTAAGCTTCATGCCCAGCAACAGGCCCAGTCCGCGCACATCTTCAATGATGGCATGCCGGTCTTTTAAGTCGACCAATTTATCTTTGAAATAAGATCCAGCGGCTTTAGCGTTGTCAATAACCTGCTCTTCTACCAGCGTTTTACAAACTTCCAGGGCCGCTGCCGTAACAATGGGGGTTCCGCCAAAGGTGGAAGCATGCGAGCCGGGTCCAAAGGCGGCCGCAATTTTTTCTGTGGCCAGCATCGCACCGATCGGCAACCCATTGGCCAGTGCTTTGGCCAGGGTCATGATATCCGGTTCGATGCCGAAGTGTTTATAGGCAAAAAGCTGTCCGGTACGTCCCATACCGGTTTGAATTTCATCAAAAATCAAAAGCGTTCCGGTTTCATCGCAGATTTTTCTGACCGTTTGCAGGTATTTCTCATCCGGGCAGCGCACGCCGCCCTCGCCTTGAATGGGCTCCAGCATGACAGCACAGGTGGCGGGCCCGATTTGGGCCTGCAGGGCCTCTAGATCATTAAATGGTACAAAATCGAAGCCATCCAGAACCGGATCAAACCCTTTTCTAACTTTTTCCTGACCGGTCGCAGAGAGGGTTGCCAGTGTGCGTCCGTGAAATGAGCGCTGCATGGTGACGATTCGAAACCGATTTTTTTCTTTGCGGTCATTAAAATATTTTCGCGCCAGTTTAATGGCCGCTTCATTGGCTTCGGCCCCGCTGTTGCCAAAAAACACCCGATCGGCAAAACTATGTTCCACCAACCAGGCAGCCAGATCGACCTGCGGCAGCGTATAATACAAATTGGATACATGCAGCAGTGTTTCGGCCTGTCGAAAAAGGGCTGCACCGATCCGCGGGTGGGCATGCCCCAGGTTGCAAACTGCAATACCGGCCACAAAGTCCGTGTAAGATCGCCCTTCGGTGTCCCAGAGCTTACAGCCACGCCCCTTCTCAAAAACAACTGGAAATCTCTGATAGGTGGCCGCCATCACCTGATCGGCGCGTTTCATTATATCGGCGGTCATGTCGTCACCTGCGTACCAATCCCACTATCGGTAAACAATTCCAGCAAAATTGCATGCCGTTTGGTGCCATTGATGATCTGAACTTTCTGCACTCCGTTTTCCAGCGCTTTGAGGCCATATTCGATCTTGGGAATCATACCGCCGGAAATGCGCTGATTGGCGATCATCTTTGTAATCTGCCCGGCGTCAATTGAACTGATCAGTTCACCGTCGCGATCCAAAACCCCATCCACATCGCTGAGCAAAACAAGACGGCCGGCTTTAAGCGTCATAGCGATGCGACAGGCCACGAGATCCGCATTGATGTTATAAGTTTCTCCAGCCTCCCCGGCACCGACCGGCGCAATAATGGGTATAAAGCCCTGCTGGATCAGCTTGTCAATAATATCGGAATTAATCCGCGTTACCTCCCCTACCAGACCCGCATCAATGATTTCCGGCGGCTTGTTTATATCTTCCTGGTGTACGATATGAAGCTTTTTCGCTTGAATCAAACCACCATCTTTGCCGCTCAAACCAACGGCCTGCCCGCCCTCCTGATTGATCTGCTGAACGATGGCCTTGTTGACCTTGCCGCCCAAAACCATTTCAACCACATCCATGGTGCGTTCATCGGTCAGGCGCATGCCGCGCACAAATTGGGGCTGGATTCCCATCTGGTTCAGCACCGAATTAATCTGAGGTCCCCCGCCGTGCACCACAACCGGATTGAGACCGATAAATTTTAGCAGCGTAATGTCGCGGGCAAAATCCTGCTTGAGCTGTTCATCGACCATGGCATGCCCGCCGTATTTGATCACAATCGTCATACCAGAAAAACGGCGAATATAAGGCAGCGCTTCAATGAGAACATCGGCCACGTTGGGGGTTGTATTATAGGAGTCTTTCGCCATCGTATCAGTGTACCTATAAAACGTATTATCCTAAACAATTTTCATTTGGTAAGGAGTGTCTCCCCAAAAGGGAGACTTGATGAGCAGCCCTGCGGGCCTTGAAGAGCGTCCTGCTAATCGCAGGACTTTAGGTACGATACATTTTGCTGTTTTAATGCTTCAAGCATAGTGCTCTTCTAGTCTCGCCATAATATGGCGGGACGATCCTCAAACGAAGTGCTCCTAAAGCGAAACGCTCTTTTTCACAGAATATAGCGGCTCAGATCTTCATCGTCCTTTATTTCTTTTAATTTGGATTCGACATAGTCTTTGTCGATCACCAAGCGCTGGTTTTTCATATCCGGTGCATCAAAAAGTGGGTCTTCCAGCAACCGTTCCATAATCGTATGCAGCCTCCGAGCGCCAATGTTCTCGGTGCGGCTATTGACTTCTTCAGCTATTCTTGCGATGGCTTCAACGGCATCATCTTCAAAGACAACGTCTACCCCTTCGGTTCTTAGCAGCGCCATATATTGCAGCAGAAGTGCATTTTTTGGTTCCGTCAGGATTCGGACAAACTCTTTTCTTCCTAAAGCATCGAGTTCAACGCGAATTGGGAAACGGCCTTGCAACTCCGGGATTAAATCGGATGGCTTAACCATATGGAACGCTCCGGAGGCAATAAATAAAATATGATCGGTCTTAACCGGGCCATATTTCGTTGTAACGGTACTGCCCTCAACAATTGGCAAAAGATCTCGCTGCACGCCCTCCCGCGACACATCCGGACCATGGGTACTGTTTCTTCCTGCAATTTTGTCGATCTCATCTAAAAAAATGATGCCGGATTGCTCGACCTTGTTGATGGCCCGTTTTACGACTTTATCCATATCCACAAGTCCCTGAGATTCCTCCTGGGCCAGAATCTCCATGGCCTCAGGAACCTTTACTTTACGACGTTTGGTTCCTTTTGGAAATATGCCGCCCAGCATATCTTTAAAATTGATTCCCATCTCTTCCATACCGACATTCGAAAAAATTTCAACCATTGGCAGACTGCGGTCAGAGACGTCGAGATCCACATAGCGACTATCCAGTTTGCCCTGGCGCAGCATGTTACGCAGCTTTTGCCGGGTTGATGAGGATTCCTCTGTTGCGGAGGTGACCAACTCGAACTGGACTTCTTTCGCTTCTTCGTTACGAGGTGTCGGTGATGGGTCTGATTTTGGCAGCAGCAGATCCAGCATTCGCTCCTCAGCAATCTGCCAGGCTTTACTTTTAACCGCTTCTTGTTCTCTGCCCTTTAATGTATTTATGGTCAATTCAAGAAGGTCTCTTATCATTGACTCAACATCGCGCCCCACGTACCCGACTTCGGTAAATTTAGATGCTTCGACCTTTGAGAAAGGTGAATCTGTGAGTCGGGACAATCGTCTGGCAATTTCGGTTTTACCAACGCCGGTGGGACCGATAACAATGATATTTTTCGGAGCAATTTCATCGCGCAGATCAGCGGGAACCTGTTGCCGTCGCCATCGATTTCTTAACGCTATCGCAACAGAGCGTTTGGCTTTTTCCTGGCCGATTATATATTTATTAAGCTCTTTTACAACCTGAGAGGGTTTCAAGGGATTCATATTTTCTGTATCCGTGTTTAAGTATTAAGTAATCTATAAAATTGTCAATCGTACTACAAATAAGCTACCGAACAATACATATAACGACAACCCAATTAGAGTTCCGCAACTGTAATTTTATCGTTGGTATAGATGCAAATGGATGCGGCAATCATCATTGCAGATTCCACAATTTTACGGGCATTGAGATCCGTATGCTCAATCAGGGCGGCTGCGGCTGCCTGAGCACCGACACCACCGGACCCAATCCCGATGATAAATTCATCAGGTTCAATGACATCACCACTGCCGGTTATGAGATACATCGATTCTTCATCCACAGCAATCATAAGCGCTTCGAGGCGCCGTAGATATTTGTCGGTTCGCCAGTCCCGGGCCAATTCAACAGCCGCTCGAGTTAGATTTCCATTGTAGCGCTCAAGTTTTTGTTCCAAACGTTCAGACAGATTCAAGGCATCGGCGGTAGCACCGGCAAATCCAACGATAATTTTTTCTTGATAGATTTTTCTGACTTTCTTGGCCTGATGCTTAAGGACCGTATCCTTTAGAGTGACCTGCCCATCGCCGGCCACGGCCACTTTCCCTTTATGCCGAACGGCCAAGATGGTTGTACCGTGTAAATGCATAACTTAATTGTCTCCCGTAATTTTATAACTGTTTTTTATTTTCTTGGGTGAGCCTTGTCATAGGTCTCCATTAAACGATCAATGCTCACATGCGTATACTTCTGAGTTGTCGAAAGGCTTTTGTGACCCAGAAGTTCCTGAACCACCCTTAAATCCGCTCCAGAATCCAGCATATGCGTGGCGAAGCTATGTCGTAATGCATGCGGCGAAACCGGTGTCAGAAGTCCGACGGCGTCCACCAGTTTTCTTAAAATTCTGGCAATCGAACGGGCAGTCAAACGCTTGTTGTATCTATTCAGAAATAATTCTCCATCCTTCAGCGCTTCGAAATCTATCTGCCGGTTTAGCTGCTCCCGATAAGCGCTTATGGCCTTAAGTGCCACCTGACCGATGGGGACAATCCGCTGTTTATTGCCTTTTCCCAAAACCAGGACGACCGCAGCTGAAAAATCAACATCAGAAAAATTCAGGCCGGCAAGCTCGGATACGCGAATGCCTGTGGAGTAAAGCGTTTCAAAAATGGCACGATTCCGCAAACCCAAAAGCGTGTCGGTTGGAATTGAATCAAGAAGCCGAAACATTTCATCAACCGAAAGATAGGTCGGAATGGTTTTAGCCTGCTTCGGGGTTAGGATCATTTCAGCCGGGTTTTCTGAAATGAGGCCCTGCTTAACCAGGAATCTAAAAAAAGACCGGACCGCTGACAGTTTGCGGGCAATGGTTGTTTTTTTGTTCTGGAGGTGTAAAAAACCCAGGTAGCCCCTGATGATTATTCCGTCAATCTGTGTGGGTGAGACTGCGCGCTTGCGTTTTTGATGACCTTGGGTTGAGGTTTGGGATTCGGCAACAAATGCAAAAAAAGCTTCAAGATCATTACTGTAAGCTCGCAGCGTGTGATCTGAATAGCCCTTTTCAGTGGCAAGGGATTCTAAGAACAGGCCTATCAAACTAGCTTGGGGATAGGATTCCATTTAGGTATTCCCCTTAAAAATCGATTAGGGCTTGCAGCTCATCCCAGGAACCTACTTCCTCAAACGGATGCGGCTCGCGATTCCAGGGTTGTTTAAAAAGAACCGGCCGCACCCCGGCATCCTACAATACAAAGCAGGTTTCGAGCCGGTCTTCAACAAAATATGAAATCCTGCGTTTTTGAAGAATGCCGGCTTTAGCCTCATGGGAGCCGGTAGCAATGATTTCAAACGAGGCCGGATCCAGTCGCAGCGATTGGCCGATCCACTTCCGCATCGTACCCAGGTAAGGTCGTGCCGTGATAAAAATTACAGGCCCGCAATGCCGTTCGACTTTTGCTAAAACTTCAGGGGCACCCACAATCGGCCTTAATGGCGCCGCATAATTTCCATCCAATATCCGGCTGATAATAGCATCGATGATTTTAGGCTCAATCTCAAGGCAATCCGCCAAATTATAACACGTAATGTCTTTATAGCGGATACCGTCAACATCAAATTCCTGATGAGCGATATCAAGAAACAAAGTCATGGTGTCGGCAACCACACCGTCAATATCAAATGCCATCGAGGCTGGATCGATCATCAGGCTGCGGCCCGCCGTGTCTTTTTTTTGAGCCTGGAAATACGACGTTTATAAATCGTTGCCATTTTCTTATTCTTGGATTCCAGCGCGGTTTGACGTTCGACCTTCAGCGCTTTGATCTTTTTCTTAAATACGGCAATGTTGGTATCGATCTTTTTTAGCGCTGGCGCTTCAATGCCCTTTGCCTTTTGAATTGCGACGATCAATTCTTCTTTTTTCATCCCGACCACACCGGCAATTTGCGGTATTTCTTTTGCCAGATTCCGAAGTTCCTTAACCGTCATTGTTTCCAAAGGCTTTTCTTTGGCTTCGGCCGGCTTCTCCTTGGCCTTGGCGGGCTTTTCTTCGGCTTTCGCGGACTTCTGCGCGCCTTCGGCCGGCTCCTCCTCGGCTTCGGCTGACTTCTTTTCAACTTCGGCCGGCTTCGCTTCGGCCTTGGCGGGCTTTTCTTCGGCTTTCGCGGACTTCTGCGCGCCTTCGGCCGGCTCCTCCTTGGCTTCGGCTGACTTCTTTTCAACTTCGGCGGGCTTCGCTTTGGCCTTGGCGGGCTTTTCTTCGGCTTTCGCGGACTTCTGCGCGCCTTCGGCCGGCTCCTCCTTGGCTTCGGCTGACTTCTTTTCAGCTTTGGCCGGCTTCGCTTTGGCCTTGGCGGGCGTTTCCTTGGTTTTGGTGGCCTTTTCCTCGGCCTTCGCTGACTTCTCCTCGGCTTCGGCTGGCTTCTTTTCAGCTTTGGCCGGCTTCGCTTTGGCCTTGGCGGGCGTTTCCTTGGTTTTGGTGGCCTTTTCCTCGGCCTTCGCTGACTTCTCCTCGGCTTCGGCTGACTTCTTTTCAGCTTCAGCGGGCTTCGCTTTGGCCTTGGCGGGCGTTTCCTTGGTTTTGGTGGCCTTTTCCTCGGTTTTCGCTGACTTCTCCTCGGCTTCGGCTGCCTTCGCTTTGGCTTCCACTGGCTTCTCAGTCATTTCTCGTGATTCTCCTTTTCTCTTTCTTGTTGAAAGCATAAACGGAGGCGCAAGGCCCCCGCCTATAACTCCTGCAGGTTCAGTTAAACTTTCAATTTAGTTAATAAAACCTAACCCTTTTTGTTATCAGATAAAAAAGTCTAATTCAATAAACAATTTTCCAGTAATGTGTCAATAACTAAAACCATACCGACGCGCCACCTTCCGGCGCTTGCCATAATCCGATTGAATTTGACCCAAAAAATGGTCCAGGTGAATCGAATTTAATCAGCCGGCCGGTTGCCTCTGTATTGTCTTTACACCTATTCTTTTTGGGGCTTATCAAGTAGACTTAAAAAGGGCTTGAAAAGCTCGATCGGAATCGGAAAGAAGGTCGTCGAATTGCTTTCGGTAGCAATCTCGTTCATGGTTTGCAGATATCTTAGTTGTAAGGCAGTGGGATGTTTTTCAATGATCTTGGATGCTTCTGCCAATTTGGTGGCCGCTTGGAATTCACCTTCAGCGTTGATCACCTTGGCCCTCCGTTCGCGTTCGGCTTCCGCTTGTCTGGCCATTGCCCTTTGCATCTCCTGGGGCAAATCAATATGTTTCAGTTCCACGGTCGCAACCTTTATGCCCCAGGGATCTGTATGCGTATCCAATATTTCCTGAAGTTCGGTATTGACTTTTTCCCTTTCAGCTAAGAGTTCGTCGAGTTCAGCTTGGCCGCAAACACTTCTCAGCGTGGTTTGAGCCAGTTGAGACATGGCGTAGCTATAATTTTCAACTTCCACTATCGCCTTGATGGGCTCAATCACACGGAAATAAATAACGGCATTGACCTTTACCGATACATTGTCTCGCGTAATCACATCCTGAGGATCCACATCCATGGCCACCAGCCTCAGGCTCACCTTTACCATTTTATCAACCAACGGGATCAGAATAATTAAGCCGGGTCCTTTGGCGGCGATCACACGCCCCAGTCTGAATATGACGCCACGCTCATACTCATTTAAAATGCGAATCGCCGCAGAAAGGAAAAAAATGACAAGAACAAGTATGGCCACTGGAGTAAGAAAACTCATGCTATCCTCCTTTAGTCGGTTAATCTGTAAAAACACTTATCCATATTAGACATTAATAAACTTTAGCCTTTATGTTTTTTTTATGACACCCGGCGGCTCATCTGCGGATTCGACCTCCAGCATCAAATTCATCACATTTACGACCCGAACTTTTTCAGCTTCTTCAATCGTTTGTTCGGATCTAGCGTGCCAGAGCTCTCCGTGGACAAACACCTTGCCTTCCGGCGCCAGCGTTTTTTTGACGATTCCTATTTCGCCCACCAATCCCTTCGATCCGGTCCTGGGTTTTGATATTTGAGCGCGAAATACCAGCCCGGCAACAAAGACAAAGAATCCGGATACCAAAACAAGGGTCGGTACAATGACCCGCCAGGAGAGTTTTAAATCCGGGCCGGTGCCTTTAAACATCATCAGCGATCCCAAAAGCAACGAAATGACGCCGGCAACACTTAAAAGCCCATAACTGGTTATTTTCATCTCCATAATAAAAAAGATGATTGCCAGAACAATAAGCAAAATCCCCGCATAATTAACCGGCAATGTTTGCATAGCAAAAAAAGCCAGAACGAGGGCAATGCCGCCAATTACCCCTGGGAAAATCGCACCCGGGTGTGACAATTCAAAATAAAGCCCGGCCAGCCCGATCATTAACAGAATGTAGGCGATATTGGGATCGCTAATGGTTTTTAAAATCTTGGTTCGCAGGGTGGGCTCAACGATAACTTTTTCAGATTGATCCAGTTTTAAAACGCCTTTTTCCTTTATTTTGCGGCCATTGAGTTGCCGGATAAGATCATCGGTGTCTTTGGCGATAAGGTCGATTATATTTTCTTCCAGCGCTTCTGTTTCGGTTGCAGATACACTTTCGCGGATAGCCCTTTCTACCCATTTTATGTTTCTGCCACGCTTTTCGGCAACGCTCCTGGCATTAGCAACCATGTCGTTGATCACTTTTTCAGACATGCTGCCTCCTATCTCTTTACCGCCCGCCCCTACAGGATGAGCAGCACCGATATTCGTGCCCGGGGCCATTGCGGCGATATCGGCAGCCATGGTGATCATAACACCCGCTGAAGCAGCTCTCGCGCCGCTTGGCGATACATATACCACAACCGGAACACTGCTGCCCAAAATGCTCTGTACAATTATGCGCATGGATTCGGCCAGGCCACCGGGTGTGTCCAGTTCAATGATGAGGCAGGCGGCTTCATTTTTCTCGGCAGATTCAATACCGTCTTTAACAAATTCCGCCGTACCCGGACTGATGGCATCAGACACTTCGATAATGTAAATATCATTATCAGCCCGGGCAGTCGTAGAGAGAAGCAAGATAACAAACGGCAATAACGCGATGATCAAGAGTTTAGGCTTCATATGGATATTCCTTCATCAACATCTTCATATCTTCCCACACATCACGCTTTTTTTCGGAATTCCGAAGAAGATAAGCGGGATGGTAGGTTGCGATAACCTTTATGCCTTTATACTGATGAAAACGCCCCCTTAGCTTTGATATGGGTTCGCTTTTATTCAGAAGAGTTTGTGCTGCAATGGCTCCCAGTGCATATATATAGTCGGGATTGATTGCGGCAATCTGTCGTTCCAGAAATGGAAAACACGTATCGATTTCACCCGTTTCAGGGTTGCGGTTTCCCGGAGGGCGGCACTTGACAATGTTGCAAATGTATACCTGTTTCCGGGTCAGGTTGATCGCTGCGATGATCTTTGTAAGCAACTGGCCGGCCGGACCGACAAAAGGCTCAGCCTGCCGGTCCTCTTCAAAACCGGGACCCTCGCCAACAAAAACAAGCTTGGCCTTAGGATTGCCGGAGCCAAATACGATACTTTTACGATCCTGCGCAAGCCTGCAGCGCTGACAATCTCCCAGGTCCAGGCGAATATCCTGCAGGGTTTCGCAGAGCAGCTGAGGAACGGCACCCCAGCCTGCCAGTTTTTCAAGACTGCCGGAACTGCAGTCAAAGCCCCGATGCCCTTTGTCTGCTAAATCATAAAGGGTATGCTTTAACGCATCGATCGTTTTTACTATTTGTGATCTTGATGCCACTTCAAACCGTCAATGCTAGTTTTTTGTACTTTTGGGAGCTGCTGCAACGCTCATGATCTTGCTGACAATCCGATCAAACAGTATGTGGGCAACCGCCAGTTTTTCCATCGTGGGCAATGCTTCAGTTGTACCGTCTTTAAAAAAAAGCGTAACCGTGTTGGTATCGGACTCAAATCCGGAATCCGGCAACCCCACCAGATTGCCCGCAATGATATCAAGGTTTTTATCAGTCAATTTTTGGGTGGCGTTTTTTACAAGATCTTTAGTTTCGGCGGCGAATCCCACCAGAACCTGATGCTTTTTTTTCTGGCCAAGTATCTTCAAAATGTCTTTATTTTGATGCAGCCGTAAAACCAGTTCATTTTTACCCTTTTTTATCTTATGAGCTTCACTTTCTTTGGGTCCGTAATCGGAAACCGCCGCGCTTTTAATGATCACATCAGCAGTTTCCATATGCGCAAACACTTGCTTTGCCATCTCATCGGCTGTGCGAACTCTGAGCGTGGTCACATTCATAGGATCGGCCAGATGCGTCGGACCGGAGATGAGGGTAACTTCAGCTCCGCGATGCTCTGCTGCTCTGGCAACAGCAAAGCCCATCTTCCCCGAAGAAGGATTGCTAATGAATCTCACAGGATCGATCGGTTCGATGGTAGGACCGGCAGTAACAAGAATTTTTTTTCCAGCTAAATCTTTGGGTGACAGACAACTGAGAAATCGATCAAAAATTCCCTCCGGTTCGGGGAGTCGTCCTGGACCGGTGGTACCGCATGCTAAAGGGCCGGACCCGGGTTCCATTACAACATATCCATCGGACCTGAGAGTGTCAAGATTGCGCTGAACCGCTCGGTTGGCGTACATGCGGGTATTCATGGAAGGACAAATCAGAACCGGTGATGTGACCGCCAGCATAAAGGTGCTCAAAGGGTCATCGGCAATACCATTTGCAAGTTTACCAATCATGTTTGCGGTGGCCGGTGCAATTATGACACCATCGGCCTCCTGAGCCCAATCAATGTGACGGAAAGACGCCTCACGGCCTTCTTGAAACATATCCTTGAAAACCGGCTGCCCCGACAGGGCTTCAAAGCTCAACGCGCCAACGAACCATTGAGCACTTTTGGTTAAAACAACCCGCACCTCGGCATCGGCCTGTTTTAAGAGCCTCAGGATTTCGATGCTTTTGTAGGCCGCAATGCCGCCACAGACGGCCAGAATAACTTTTTTATTTTTAATTCCGTTTTTCATCATTTTCTAAGATAATGCGTAAAGAGCCAGCGAGCCTTGGTGATTAAATGGACCTGACAATGGTACGCAAATTGAGTGCTGCTTATTTTAGCAGACCGGTTTGGGGGTCTTTGGTGGTCGGGGCCACCCAAATTTCAACATAGGTATTAAAAGTCTCGTCGGTGATATTGATCACACACCAGCGATGTGCTTTTTGAAACAGCAGCATGGTTCGCTCTGACTTAAATGAGCTGATTAGATCCCAATTATCCTTGGTCATATTCGTTTCGAAAAAAGAAATTAGCGAGCTGGTTTCAATACGACCCTTTAAAACCAGTACCCCGGCAGAAAATCCTTCGGTTTTGTAAATAAAAGAGGATTTTTTGTCGACCTTGAGCTCTTTGGGAACCAGAACATCGCCGAAATCATAATACAGGGCCGCTACACCGGATCCGGTTTTCGCGGAGGGTGCCGTGGTGGTATCATCCTTTTGGGTTAACGAAGAACAGCCGCCGGCTGAAAGGACCATAGCGATCACAAATCCTAAAATTACCGCGCTCAGCCTTTTTTGTGGATCAATGCTTACCATTTGTCCTCCTTTTTTTGTCGTTCCGAAGCAAACGTTATTATCAGCACCTCCAATAACAGATGGGCATTGTTTAAGAGCACCGCCCGCTTATATCTGAAGGTGAGTATCTATTCTTGTTTTCCTCTCAGTACGAATTTAATTCGCTTTGAGAAAGATACCACTTATATGTGCTTTTAATTCCTTCCAGCAAATTGATGCGGGGTTTCCATCCCAGCTGTATTAATCGGGATATATCCAGCAGTTTGCGGGGTGTGCCATCCGGCATCGAGGTGTTCCAGCTGACCGCACCTTCATACCCGACCACTTCTTGCACGATTTCCGCCAGTTCCGCGATACGAATATCTTTGCCGCTGCCCACATTGATATGAGACACCCGGCCTTGATCTTTTCGATCAAAATTTGCCGATGCCGAATCTACTTTTTGTTTGGGTTGATCCGGTTTTCCAAGGGACATGGCACAAGCAGCCGCATATGCATCATCCCCCAGATTACATAAAAACAGGCAGGCTGAGGCCAGATCATCGACATGTAAAAATTCCCTTCTGGGCCGCCCGGTGCCCCAAAGGCGGATGGCAGATGGCAGCTCAGAATCTGCTCCCCGGGTGCCGGAAATCGTTTTTAAACCCTGTTGAAAATCAACTGAAATGGGACCAAATAAAGCTTCATCCTTTTGAATGCTTTTCCAATCCCCGCTGCAGGCAAGTTTTGCCAGATGAAACTTGCGTATCATGGCCGGCAGAACGTGTGATTTTTCCAGGTCAAAATTATCATTGGGCCCATAAAGATTGGTAGGCATTAGCGAACGGTAATGCGTTCCATACTGACGATTGTAAGACTCACATAGTTTGATGCCGGCTATTTTTGCAATCGCATAAGGTTCATTGGAAGGTTCCAGAATTCCGGTCAGAAGCTGCTCTTCTTGCATCGGCTGTTCGGCATGTTTAGGATAAATACATGAACTACCCAAAAATAACAACCGCTTCACCCCGGACCGATAAGCTTCATGAATTACATTGGTCTGGATCATGATGTTTTCAAATATAAACTCGGCTCGATAGGTGTCATTGGCGTAGATACCGCCGACCTTTGCTGCGGCTAAAATAACCGCATCGATTTTTTCATTTTCGTAAAAATGGCGCACCGCTGCCTGATTAAGGAGGTCCAGTTCGTCATGGGACCGGGTGATGATGTCCAGATAATTTTCAGCCTGCAATCGACGATAAATCGCAGAACCGACCATCCCCTGATGACCGGCCAGAAAAATGCAAGAATCCTGTTTTAAAACCCCTGAATGACCTTGCGGATCGAAAGCTTGGATTTGCGACTTAGTCATATGCTCTGATCACCTTCTGGGGTCGAATCATTTTTCCCATAAAAGCAGGCCAGGTTATTTGGTGGCGGATCTGCTGTTGGATGAGAACGAATCTTGTGCGGCTGGAAGTCGTGGCATAAAATAATCTGGGGCCTCTTAGCATAGCTTGTCAAATAGACTTGCGGAATATAGTTTAATTCAGGTAAGCCCTCTTTCCACTTTCGATAACTATTCTGCCTGATTATAGGTTTGGAATCCTTCTTCTAAGCACAGTTGATCTTTTTCGGCCTCCAGCAGATCCATCGTCACCATTTCTTTTACCAACTCTTTAAAAGTGGTTTGCGATTCCCATCCCAGCTGTTTTCGGGCTTTAGAGCTGTTGCCTAGTAAGGTATCAACTTCGGCCGGTCGAAAGTAACGTGAATCGATGCATACGATCACCTTGCCGCTTGCGGTGTCAATTCCCTTTTCTTCCGATGCCTGCCCTTGCCACTGAATCGAGATGCCCACTTCTTGGGCCGCCAGTTCGATAAATTCACGCACCGAATGTTGCTCGCCGGTTGAAATAACGTAATCATCGGGCCGGTCCTGCTGAAGCATCAGCCACTGCATTTCGACATAATCCCTGGCGTGACCCCAGTCCCGGCGGGCATCGAGATTGCCGATATAGAGCTTTTCCTGCAAGCCCTTGCTAATGCGTGCCATGGCACGTGTGATTTTGCGGGAAACAAAGGTCTCGCCCCGAATGGGAGATTCATGATTAAACAAAATACCGTTGCAGGCATACATTCCATACGCTTCGCGGTAATTGACCGTAATCCAATAAGCATAAAGTTTGGCCACCCCATAAGGCGAACGCGGATAAAATGGTGTGGTTTCAGTTTGAGGCGTTTCCTTCACCAAGCCGTAAAGTTCCGATGTGGACGCCTGGTAGAAACGGGTCTTATCGATGAGATTTAGTATGCGAATCGCCTCAAGCAGACGCAGCGTACCAAGGGCATCCGCATTGGCTGTATACTCAGGAGTTTCAAACGACACCATCACATGGCTTTGAGCCGCCAGGTTATAGATTTCATCCGGTTGGACTTCCTGGATGACTCGAATCAAGTTGGTTGCATCGGTAAGATCACCATAATGCATGCAAAAGCGCACATCTTTTTCATGGGGGTCCTTGTACAAATGATCCACACGAGCGGTATTAAAGGACGACGCTCGGCGTTTGATACCATGCACATCATAGCTTTTATTCAACAGAAATTCGGCCAGGTAAGCACCATCCTGGCCGGTGACTCCTGTAATAAGCGCCCGTTTCATTAACTTCTCCTATTTGCTGTTCCAGGACATTCTGAGATTAGGGTAAGGTTTTAAAATAGTCTATGGTCTGCTTCAGTCCCGCTTCTAACTCTGTCCGCGGCTGCCATTGCAGTTTATCCTTTGCCAGTTCAATGTCGGGTTTGCGCTGCAAAGGATCATCTTCCGGAAGCGGCTTAAATACAATTTTCGACTTGGATTTTGTCAGCGCAATAATCTTTTCCGCCAGTTCAAGAATACTGTACTCTTCCGGATTTCCAAGATTGACTGGCCCGGCAAAGTCATCCGGCGTGTTCATCATTTGGATTACTCCTTCGATCAGATCATCGACGTAGCAGAAAGAACGCGTTTGCTTCCCGTCACCATAAACAGTGATATCTTCATTCTTTAGAGCCTGGAGGATAAAATTGCTCACCACGCGACCATCATTCGGATGCATGCGAGGACCGTAGGTATTAAAAATTCGAACGACTCGGATATTCAATTTATGCTGCCGGTAATAATCGAAGAAAAGCGTTTCGGCGCATCGTTTGCCTTCATCATAACATGATCGGATCCCAACACAGTTGACGTTACCCCAGTATTCCTCTGTTTGTGGATGCACTGTGGGATCGCCGTACACCTCCGATGTTGAGGCCTGCAGAATTTTGGCTTTGGTTCGCTTCGCCAGACCCAGCATGTTAATTGAACCGTGTACATTGACTTTTGTGGTTTGCACGGGATCGTTCTGGTAGTGAATGGGTGACGCCGGACAGGCCAAATTATAGATCTCATCGACTTCCAAATATAGCGGAAACGTAATGTCATGCCGCACGAGTTCAAAATATGGATTATCCAATAGATGAACAATATTTCGTTTGGTACCCGTGTAAAAATTGTCCACACAGACCACGTCACAGTTTTCTTTCAGAAGACGTTCGCACAAAAATGAACCGAGAAATCCCGCCCCGCCTGTTACCAAAACTCTTTTCCGAAGATGCATATGTTGGCCTATTTTTGTTAAATTTAAATTATGACCGGTTTTAGGCCTCCAATCCGTTCAGGGGCCGTTAGAATAAATACCTAAATCTTGCATGAAAATTAACAAGAAGTTGGGGTCATGTTTAATGGAAGAAAACCATTTTATCTTATTACTTTTCACCCTGCGGGCGAGCCGGAGACTTCCATCTGCTGCGTTATTAAGAGCTTGCAATAGCTTACTATGGCAGCGCCCATAAATGCCTTGCATATGAAAGCCTCCGACTCGTGCAAAATTCAAGTATTAGGCTATGTTTATATCACGAAGATGGCCAAATTAGCAACAACCTTTCGATATATCAATGAATCTGGTCAAGTCAGTCCCGCCGGAGAGGATCATCAAAGTCCAATGGATAAAACGTCGCGGCATCTCAAGGCCAGCGCACGTTAGATTGAGATTGGGTGCCTTTAACAATTAGTTTAGAGTGTATTCAGGATTAAAGAGGTTCTTGAATTATCGAGGGTGATCTGATATGCGGATAGGACGTTAAAATAAAAAAACCATTTAACCATATGTATTTAAAGGTTGATCCGCCCCCGTAGCTCAGTGGATAGAGCAATGGATTCCTAATCAGGAAGAAGGGATTTTGCTAAGTTGCTGAAATCTTAGTAAAGTCCCTTTTTTATTCGAAAATTTATCATTTCTTAAATGTCTCAGAATGAGACAGAATAACACATAAAGTACGCTTTTCACCTACCAAGTCCCATCAAAACTCCCATCAGATTCCTAGCTTTTATCTATAATTGATATAGAAATAAACAATAGAAAATAACAGAAATATTTCTTGACAAAGCAGACAAAAATATTTATTTGTATATTTGTACAATGCATGGAGGTTGAAATAATGAAATTAGAACAAGGTTTAGAATGGCTAAAAGATGATGCCAAACAATATCCGGTTGATGATCCCACAGGATATTATACAACGGTTGATATCATCCGGATCTTTCCTGAAATAAAAATGGAAACAATTCAGGATTGGATAAAACGAGGATTTTTCAAACCTAAATTTATTATAAAAATTGGTTTAGGCGATAAGAAGTTTTTTGTTAGAAGCCAGCTTTGCATGATCGGCCTTTTTAAGAAATTGGTCGATCTCGGGATCCATCGCGAATATGCAAAGACATGGATTCGAGCTTTTCATAACAAGCGAGTGGATCTTTTTAAAAATCATGATTTGGAACCTGATTTTGTGATTCTTGAAATAGAACAAAAAGAGATCAAAGCACTTACCGTATTAAATGGCGAAATTGAAATTAAACAAAATGTTAAAGGTCGAGATCTGGTGATTATTAATTTTCACCGAGTAATCAATCAGATTGACTCCTATTCCAAGGGATAATTTTTTTTATTATTAATTTGTATAGTTGTACAATGCAAAAGGAGTAAACTCATGTATTTCGATTTAAAAATTGAGATTTTAAAAAAATTTTCAACTCAATCAGATTTTGCGATGGCTCTAAGGGAGCATGAAAGCAAAATTAGTGCGGTAATTCGCGGCCGAAGGAAGTTAACGCCGGAACAGGCACAAAGGTGGCAGGAAGTTCTTAACTGCGATCCGGAGATCCTTGCAACAGTAACGCAATGAACGAATATATGACCACTAATGAATGCGGCAAATTAATTGGCCGTTCGCCGGGTGCGGTGCGCAATCTTGTTTTACGACGTCGGATTCCCTTTCGCAAGCCGGGTGGTCGTCTGGTATTTCTAAAATCAGAAATCGAAAAATGGATCGAGAGATCACCGGGGATCAAGATTGAGGATCTCGAGGAATTTCCAGATGCATAGAGGCTACACCAAGCGATGGCGCAAGCGCTGGGATAAGAATTATCATCACGATTTTTTGCTATGGCTACTAATGGATTATTTTATTGATTTTGCGAACTATAAAGATAGTGAAGTATTTTTTCCGAATGTCGGCGTAATCCCTTTAAAACGGGGGCAACACATATTTGGCACTCGAAAACTTGCTGAATTTATGCGGATTGACAGGCAACGTATACGAACAAAACTCAAAAAATTAGAAAAAATTGGATTTCTAATCCTCAAATCAACCCACCAATTTACGATTGCAACCATTTTAAATTATAATACTTATAACCCTTTAATAGAAGAAACTAACCCACCAAATAACCCGGACTTAACCCACACTAAACCCACACCTAACCCACGCCTAACCCTACCTAATAAAGAGAATAAAGAGAAAAAGGGTAAAAAGGGAAATAATATAAAAAACGAATCCCCCTCGATTCTAAAAATAAATGAATATCCCGATTGGTTGAATAGGGAATTATGGAACGAATTTAAAGAGCATCGCAAAGAAATAAAGGCGCCGATGACGGTTCAAGCCGAAAAAAAGAATTTAACAATTCTCAAGAAATTAATCGATGAAGGGAATGAGCAAGAGGAAGTTATTAATCGGTCAATCGCCTCAGGATATAAAGGCCTTTTTCCGGCTAAAAAATCCGGAGTTTCTCAGGACAATCTCCACACAAAAATTATAAAAGTTGGGCAAAAATGGTTGAAAAAGACAAACGACAATTTATAAGCGCGTTCGGTGCACTGTGCGAAATTTTTGGAAAGGAGCCGACCGAGATCCTCATCGAAGGCTATTTTAGAGCTCTAAACAGATTTCAAATTGAAGAAATTGAGGCCGCTATCAGTCAAGCGATTTGCACCTGCCAATTTTTCCCGCGCCCGGTCGAATTAATAGAAATAATAACCGGGGGATCCGGCAGGATTGAAGATAAGGCTATGATCGAGGCAACGAAAGTTCTAAATGCGATCAGGCGAATCGGCGCATACGAATCGGTAGCATTTGATGATCCAATCACTCAGGCTGTTATCAGGCAAGCATTTGGCGGTTGGGTTAAAATGTGCTCGGAATTAAAATCCGATCAATCCAAGTGGTTCATTAAAGATTTCATTAAAATTTATCAGTCCTATGCAAACGAACAAGTCAAATTTTTTGGTCATATGCCCGGCATCATCGAGATGCAAAACCGGAGAAAAAGTTTGGATTATTATTCAGAGCCGATTTTAATCGGCGATAAACAAAAAGCAAAGTTAATATCTGAAACTATCCAAGATGAAAATGAACAAATTTTTAAAATAAATAACTCAAAATTACCCTTAAAAATTGGAGAATAAAAATACACCCGGCGCGATCAGGAATAAAATTTAATTTAATGCCAGTAAAATTAAAATTACAGAAAATATGCGGCGGTCGGAAAATCACAAAACACCCCGGGAATTAATTTTAAAATGAAAGATAAAAACGAGATTGAAATTATTAGGATTCAAGATAACCCGATCGTCCGAGTGAACGGCAATCTCGAGGCATCCATCAAATTATTAAGGCGAAAAGTTGCATCGAGTAAAATTTTTAAGATTTTAAAAATCCGGCGATACCATCCAGCACCGGCCGATCGCCGGCGGTTAAAGAAAATAAAATCAATCAAAAGATTTCAGCAAAAAATAATAAACCAAAAAAAACATGAGCCAATTAAATTATAACTATCTATTTTCACTGGCAAAAGGTACTTTCTCGAAAACCAAAAACATACGGAGCGGAAACTCGACCGTTCCCGCTACTTTTCTTTGCCTTTTTTCGGGCGTATAAATATAAATCCTTTGATACCGGGGGTTTAGAGATATAGTCATTTTACGATAAACCAATGAAAACGATTCATTCCATAAACAGGGCCATAATTTTCTTAACGATCGGCGTAAAACCTTTACAGTATTGGATTTACGGACGTAATAATAATGGGCATTTACAGCGCATTTCTTCTAAAGTGTTGATTATGGATAATTGAGGACGAGTCAATATCAGATCTAAAATAACGTAAAAATGAATAGGATTCATTATGGCTTGGCCATCCAATCTCAAACTAAAAGCATTAATACAAGTCGACCATTTGGTTAAACAGGGAATTAGCAAACGGCAAGCAATTAGAACGATCTCCAAAAAGAATGGCATCGCCGCTGGAACATTAGATCGGTGGCTCTATCCGCGAAATGACGGCAAAAATAACGGCAAAACAAAAAGCCGAATTAAAACCCAAGAGGCGGCCGCCAAGTATCTCGGGGTTTCGCAAAGGGTTATTTCCTATCATGTTGGGCGCGGCAATCTTAAAGGCGATATCGATGGCCGTTTTTCCAAAACCGAGCTCGATCGTTGGGCGCTCGAGCATGGAAAGCGCAAGGATCTTGGCCCGGTCAAAAAATACGCCGAGCAACAGGCCAAATATGATGCCGAGTTTAGAAAAGCGCGGGCCGAGGAAAAAAGTTTGGTTGTTTCACAATTACGCGGCAAGTTAATTTCGATCAAGGAAATCGAGGCCGCTTGGGCCGGCCGGGTTGATATCGTAACGAGCGGTCTTGAAACATTGATAAATCGTTTACCGCCCATACTGGTTAGCAAAACCCGGCGGCAAATT